>Ga0194118_10000514_pt1 | contig 65174 bp, 67 predicted proteins | sample TA2MahsurfametaG_2_FD_148662 | JGI IMG/M metagenome (GOLD analysis project Ga0194118, IMG submission 148662) | Freshwater microbial communities from Lake Tanganyika, Tanzania - TA2015013 Mahale N5 surface | ecosystem: Environmental > Aquatic > Freshwater > Lake | place: Tanzania: Lake...
GAAAGAGGCGGGAGGGGTGTGTTTTGGTCGCTCATGCCGAGCAGAATACGCCCACTTCAGAAAACACCCCGTATTCCGCTTCTAGGAGCGTCGAATGGGGGCAGGAAGTTGCTGGGAGACAGGCTTTTCTGTCTTCGGGCCGCGCCGCTCCAGCGACGCATCAACAGCGCCGATGGAGCGGCGCGGCGCGAGAACCATGAACATCGCTGACATACTGGAGGCGCGCCAAACCCTTCGGGGGGAAAACGACCGTGAGGTCGGCGCTGTTTCAGTTCGGCCCAGGTCGCGGGCGAGGAGACTCAGGACGACGGGTAGGTTTGGGAGCGTCGGCGCTCCCAGTTAGCGCTTGCGCGTGCCTTGGGAGATCGCGGCGCTGATCTTGCGGCCAGCGCGGCGGGAGGCGTCGGCGGTGCGCGCGTCGCCTTCCTCGTCGAACAGCGAGGCGAGCTGCTCCATCATCGTGCCGCCGAGCTGGTCGGCGTCGACGATGGTGACGGCGCGCTTGTAGTAGCGGGTGACGTCGTGGCCGATGCCGATGGCCACCAGCTCGACCGGCGAGCGCAGCTCGATCCAGTCGATGACGTCGCGCAGATGGCGCTCCAGGTAGTTGCCGGGGTTGACCGACAAGGTGGAATCGTCGACCGGCGCGCCGTCGGAGATCACCATCAGGATCTTGCGCTCCTCGGTGCGCGGGATCAGGCGGTTGTGCGCCCAAAGCAGCGCTTCGCCGTCGATGTTCTCCTTGAGGATGCCCTCGCGCAGCATCAGGCCGAGATTCTTGCGCGCGCGCCGCCACGGCGCGTCGGCCGCCTTGTAGACGATGTGCCGCAGATCGTTGAGGCGGCCGGGGTTGGCCGGCTTGCCGGCGGCGAGCCATTGCTCGCGGCTCTGGCCGCCCTTCCAGGCGCGCGTCGTGAAGCCCAGCAACTCGACCTTCACGCCGCAGCGCTCCAGGGTGCGCGCCAGGATGTCTGCGCTCATCGCGGCCACGGTGATCGGCCGGCCGCGCATCGAGCCGGAATTGTCGATCAACAGCGAGACCACAGTGTCGCGGAAGTTGGTGTCCTTCTCCTGCTTGTAGGACAGCGGCTGCGTCGGGTTGGCGACGATGCGCGCCAGCCGCGCGCCGTCGAGCATGCCCTCGTCGAGGTCGAACTCCCAGGAGCGGTTCTGCTGCGCCATCAGGCGGCGCTGCAGGCGGTTGGCGAGCTTGCCGATGACGCCCTGCAGGTGCGAGAGCTGCTGGTCGAGATGCTGGCGCAGGCGCGAGAGCTCGTCGGCGTCGCACAGGTCCTGCGCGTCGACCACCTCGTCGAACTTCGTCGTATAGGCGTGGTACTGCTGGCCGTGCGGCTCGTTGCTGAGCGCGCCCGGCGGCAGCCACGGACGCTCGGCGCGGCCCGGCTCGTCCTCGTCGCCCGAACCCATCTGCATCTCGGTCTGCGCCTGGTCGGCAGTGGTCTCCGAGCTGTCGTCCTGGTCCTGGCTGTCGTCGGTCTCGTCGCCGGTGGCGCCGTAGCCGTGCGTCTCCGACGAATCCTGGCCGTCCTCGCCGGTCTCGTTGCTCTCGCCGTCGGGATTCTCGCTCTGGTCCTGGTCCTCGTTGGACTCGTCCTCCATGTCCATCGAATCGTCGGACAGGTGCAGGTCGCGGATCAGGCGGCGCAGCGCGCGCGAGAAATTCTCCTGGTTGCCGGTCGTCTCGGCGAGCTTCTCGAAATCCTTGCCGGCCGACTTCTCGATGTCCTCGCGGAACAGCTCGACCATCTCGCGCGCCGCCTCGGGCATCGGCGTGCCCATCAGCTTCTCGCGCACCATCAGGCCGACGACCTCGGCGAAGGGCGCGTCGTCCTTCGAGCGCACCCGGCGATAGCCGCGCTGCTCGCAGCGCTCGGCCCACAGCTGGTCGAGATTCTGTGCCACGCCGGGCATCTTGCGCGCGCCCAGCGATTCGACGCGCACCTGCTCGACCACGTCGTAGACGGCGCGCGCCGCCTCGCCACTGGGCATGCGCCGCAGATGCAGCTTGCGATCGTGGTGGCGCATCTTCAGCGCCATCGAGTCGGCTTCGCCGCGGGCGCGCGCGACATCCTCGGCCGGCAGGTCGCGCGCCGGCACGGTGATGCGCGCCTCGTTGCCCATGGCGGTGCCGCCATCGGGAACGAAGGTGACGTTGACGTCCTTGCGCGAGATCGCGCGCATGGTCGCCGACGTCAGCCGCCGGAATTCCTCGATCGGGGTCGAGTCTTTGCTCGTTGTCGCCACGACGCGCTCCCGCGCCTCAGTGCAGCTTGGCCTTGCCGTGGCCGGTCGGCAGCTCCTTGCCGAAGCAGCGCTGGTAGTACTCCGCCACGGTGGTGCGTTCGACCTCGTCGCACTTGTTAAGGAAGGTCAGGCGGAAGGCGAAGCCGATGTCGCCGAAGATCTCGGCGTTCTGCGCCCAGGTGATCACCGTGCGCGGCGACATGACGGTCGAGATGTCGCCGGCGATGAAGCCCGCGCGGGTCAGATCAGCCAGGGCCACCATGTTGTTGACGGTCTTGCGGCCGGCGTCGGTGTTGTAGGTCTTCGACTTGGCCAGCACGATGCCGACCTCCTGGTCGTGCGGCAGGTAGTTCAGGGTGGTGACGATCGACCAGCGGTCCATCTGGCCCTGGTTGATCTGCTGCGTGCCGTGATAGAGGCCGGTCGTGTCGCCCAGGCCCACCGTGTTGGCGGTCGAGAACAGGCGGAACGAGGGGTGCGGGCGGATCACCTTGTTCTGGTCGAGCAGGGTGAGCTTGCCCTCGACCTCGAGCACGCGCTGGATCACGAACATCACGTCGGCGCGGCCGGCGTCGTACTCGTCGAACACCAGGGCAGTGGGCGACTGCAGGGCGTAGGGCAGGATGCCCTCGCGATACTCCGTCACCTGCTTGCCGTCCTTCAGGACGATGGCGTCCTTGCCGATCAGGTCGATACGGCTGATGTGGCTGTCGAGGTTGACGCGGATGCAGGGCCAGTTCAGCCGCGCCGCCACCTGCTCGATATGCGTCGACTTGCCGGTGCCGTGATAGCCCTGGATCATCACACGTCGGTTGTGCGCGAAGCCGGCCAGGATCGCGAGCGTCGTGTCGTGGTCGAACAAATAGTCGGGATCGAGCACCGGGACATGTTCAGTCGGCGTCTTGAAGGCGGGCGCCTTCATGTCGCTGTCGAGGCCGAACGCCTCGCGAACGGAGACCGTGGTATCGGGTACTTGCTGGCCGGAAACGGACGTCATCACCAAATCCAAACGTGGAAACCCCGGCGGGACGCCGGGGCAGCGGAGGATGGCAGGGTGGCTACCCCCCTGCAAGCGCGCAATCGTCGCGACATTCCGCCTGCTGGCATGCCTTTTAGAGGGGCAATTTCCTCGCCCGATCAAGCGCTTGGCGGCGTGGCGCGGGGCGATGCGGACAATTCCTGACGGCGTTACACACGAGACCTGGACGCTGCTTCCGCGAGATGGGGGCGTGACGCGGCGAATGCAAGGTGGCGACGCCGGGAGACCGGCGGCGAGCGGCGACGGCGACCGCGAGGTCGACAGCCACGGCGCCTCTCTACAGAGGGTCAAACGAGGTTCATCGAGGGTTCGGGCGTGGCCCGCCATATCGACACCTCCGACGACACACACGACACACGATCACCGCGCCCGCGACACCGGGACGATACAGGCCAGGTGCACGGTGCTAGCGACATCAAAGGGAGACCAAGCCATGCAGACCGCCGCCATTCGCGCCCATGACCACGCCGGTTTCGACGGCCGCCACGACCCGTCGCGGGCCGTCGTGGCGCGTGCCTGCCTGCGGCGGACGGATGTCGTGGAGCGTCTCGAGGCGCTGCTGACGGCGGGCATTTCCCGCGCGCCGACGCTCGAGCGCAATCCGATGCTGGCCAGCCTGTTCGGGCGGCGGGGCGCGGCCTTCGACAGCGCCACGATCGCCGAGGCGGTGGCGCGCTGGCTCGCCGGCGACCACGCCGCGCCGGTCTCTGCCGGCGGTCCGTGCTCGGAGACGCGCACCTTGACCACCCTGCTGCGCGACGCCTGGCGTGGCTATCCCGAGCTGCGCCCGATCGTGGTCGAGGGCTCGCCCGATGCGCCGCGCGCGCGGACCCTGCGCGATCCCGCGCTGGCGCGGCGTACGCACCACTTCGTGGTGCTGCGGATGGGCGGCCGGCTCTACGTGATCGACGGTGCCCGCGGCCTGCTGTTCGACAGCCTGCGCGCCTACCTCTCCGCCGTCACGCTGCCCGGCCTGCAGGGCGGATGGAGCGCGCGCATGCGCTGGTTCCGCATCGTCGAGGAGGCTGGCGAGGCCGGCGGCGGCGTCGAGACCCTGAACTGAACGCGCCCGTGCGGCGATCGCCGACGAGGGTTGCTGAGGGGTCGTGAGGGGTCGGAGGTCACGGTGACCGGGATTGGCGGTCACCGTAATCCCCCTTCGATCCGCCGCCCTCCGCGGCGGATCGAGGAGGCGATTCAATCCAGACCCGATCCGCTCTAGCCTGCGCCCGCGACATCACGGAGGACGGGCGATGGCGACGCGGGACATGACGCGGTGGGAAACCGCGATCTGCAAGGTGGTGAGCCACGGCGGCGAGGAGGAAATCGTCGTGCGCGGCCATCGCATGAGCGAGCTCATCGGCGGTGTGTCCTTTGCCCAGGCGATGTTCCTCATGCTGCAGGGCCGTCTGCCGACACCCGCGCAGGCGCGCGTGCTCGACGCCCTGCTGGTCGCCTCGATCGAGCACGGCATCGCGCCGCCCTCGATGATCGCCCGCTGCTTCGCCTCCTACGGCACCTCGATCCAGGCGGCGGTCGGCGGCGGCATCATCGCCTTCGGCGACCGCATGGGCGGGCTGGGCGAGCAGCTGGCGCAGGCGATGGCCGAGCGGCTGTGCAAGCTCGGCGATCCCGCCAGGATCGGCGAGGACCAGCTGCGCGTCGCGGCCAAGGACGTGGTCGAGGCGGCGCGCCAGGGCGGCGGCCGTGTGCCCGGCTTCGGCATCCCGCTGCACGGCGCCGATCCGCGCGCGCCCAGGCTGCTCGCCATCGCGCGCGACGCCGGCGGTTTCGGCGCCTACTGCCGGCTGGCCGAGCTGATCGGCGAGGAACTCGCTCTGGCGCGCGGCGGCAAGGCGGTGCCGATGAATCTCGACGGTGTCGGCGCGGCGGTGGCGCTCGACCTCGGCTTCGACTGGCGTGCCACGCGGCTCTTCCTGCTGACGGCGCGCAGCGTCAGCATGGGCGCGCATTTCCTCGAGGAGCGGGCACAGGACACCACCTGGCGCCACCTGCGCGCCGATCAGATCACGTACAACGGGCCGGAACCCGACGATACGAATGGTTGAGCCACGTGGTAGAATACCACCCGTTCGTGTTCCCTCGGCGGGGTCGCCCGTGTCCGACGACGATGTGCTGCGTCCATCCACCTGGAGCCGGCCCAAGCCCGAGCGCCACGGCGACATCGATGTCGACGACATCTACATCGCCGTCGGCCGCGCGCTCAGCGAATGGTCGATGGTCGAGATCGCGCTCGGCCGGCTCTACGCCACGCTCGACGGCGCGCCGCCGCAAACCGCCTGGAGCGTCTACGCCGCGGAGCGCGACCCGCGCGCGCGGATCGCGCGGCTGAGCGAGGCTGCCGATACGCGCTTCAGCGACGGCGAGACCGAGGACGGCACCACCTGCCGCCGCGTGATCGAGGCCGCCGGCCTCGCCGCGCAACGCCGCGACGACATCGTGCACGGCATCGTCGTGCTGTTCCGTCCCGGCGCGCTCGACGGCAGCTACCTCGTGCCCACCGGCTTCACCGCCGGCGATTCCAACGTACCCGAATATGCCTACACGGCGGCGCAGATCACCACCTTGCGCGGCCGGCTCGGCCGGCTGCAGGACGAGATCAACGTGCTGATCCTGCGGTTGCAGGAGGCGGGTGGCGCGTAGCGATGCTGATAGACGTTGTTCGTGCCTATCTCGCGTTGCTCAAGGAGCCTCCCTCGACAGCGGCGGAAGCCGTGCGTGCTCTCGCCAGAACGCTCGATCGATTGGCGCTCGCCTACCACGAGACATCCGCCGCTGTCGTCGAAGACGACAGCGAGCCGCCAACTCTTGCGAGTCATGACGAACTGCGTGCGATGGTGGCTCGCGCGTTTCCCGAGTTCGGCTTCTACGCCGTTGCGCGACCGCATGAAGTTCCGCCGTCGGAAGCGCTGCTGGGCGACGCGATCGACGATCTCGCGGATATCGCAGGAGAACTGGTCGAGGTGGACTGGCGCTGGGTCAACAATGGCCCCGTGGACGCGATGCGACAGTTCCGCTGGGGCTATCAGTCGCATTGGGGCCGGCATCTGCACGACCTCAGGGGCTATGTGCATGCCTGTCAGTTCGAAGGTGATTCGCGCCTGGAGCCACCTGTCGATGGCCTGGAGCTGTAGCTCGATCGCGCGTAACACAGCCATCAGGTTTTGAAGTTATGTCCTGACGCCGCGGATCGAGGAGGCCGTCGTGAAACGATTCGTTCTCGAGTTGGCGATGATCATCACCTGCATCGCCGCCGCCGCAGGCAACGCGGCGCTGGCGCACTATGCGGGCTTCAATCTGTTCGGCTTGACGCTTTGGTTCGTCATCCCGGTCGGCGCCCTGATCGTCGGTGCGATCGCCGCCAGCGGCGCGATCGTCGCGGCGCGGCTGTTCGATATCCGTCCGACGCTATGGCAGGGCATCGTCAGCGCCACGATCGTCGGCGCCGCAACGATGCTGCTGATCTACTTCCTCGAATACAACATGCTGGAGGTGCGCGGCACAAAGATCCGCACGCTGGTGGACTTCTGGACCTATGTCGATCTGTCGCTGACCAAATCGCATATGCGGATGGGACGGTCCCGGCAGGATCTCGGCGAGGCCGGCGATCTCGGCTATCTCCTCGCGCTGCTGAAGCTGGGCGGTTTCGTACTCGGCGCCTTCTTCGTCTTCGCAATGATCCGCGGCATGGCGGCCTGCCCGCGCTGCGGCGCCTACCTCAAGACCGTGCGCACCAGGAAGAGTTCCGACCTGCCTATCGACGAAGCGGCGGCGGTGCATGAGCAGTTCATCTCGGGCGACGTGCCGGCGATCCGCCAGGCGGTGACTTGGCCGCCCGAGCCACGTGCCCTGGAGAAGAAGCAGCCCAAGGCCCGGCTGATATACAAGCTCTGCCGCTGCCCGAGATGCGCCTTGTCCGCGGTGATCGGCACGCTCGAGGTTTCGGGCGGGCGCGAGTTCAAGGAGGTCAAGGACTCCAAGACGATGCGGCCGCTGCCCGACAACGACACGGTGGTTACCACCGCGTTCTGAGCGCTACAGCCCGACCTGACCCATCGCGAGAAACTTGTCACGTCGCGCGCGGCGCACGGTGTCGCCGTCGAGGTTCTCAAGATCCGCCAGATGCCGCGCGATGGCGTCGCCGGCGGCCTTCACCGCGGCGGCGGGATCGCGATGCGCGCCGCCGACCGGCTCGGGCACGATCTCGTCGCAGATCGCGAGCTTCTTCAGGTCGTCCGAGGTCATGCGCATCGCCTCGGCGGCTTCCTGCGCCTTCTCGGCCGAGCGCCAGAGGATCGAGGCGCAGCCCTCGGGAGTGATCACCGAGTAGACCGAATGCTCCATCATCAGCACGCGGTTGGCGGCGGCGATGGCGATAGCGCCGCCCGAGCCGCCTTCGCCGATCACGAGGCTGACGAGCGGGACCCTGAGGTCGAGACAGACCTCGATCGAGCGCGCGATGGCCTCGCCCTGGCCGCGCTCCTCGGCGTCGATGCCGGGATAGGCGCCGGCGGTGTCGACGAAGGTCACCACCGGCAGGCCGAAGCGGTCGGCGAGCTGCATCAGGCGCTGCGCCTTGCGGTAGCCCTCGGGCTTCACCATGCCGAAATTATGCTTCACCCGGCTCTCGGTATCGTCGCCCTTCTCCTGGCCGATGATCATGGCGGGACGGCCGGCGATGCGGCCCAGCCCGCCCATGATCGCAGCGTCCTCGGCGAAGCCGCGGTCGCCGGCCAGCGGCGTGAACTCCTCGACCAGGCCGGCGATGTAGTGCTTGGCATGCGGCCGCTCGGGGTGGCGCGCGACCTGCACGCGCTGCCAGGCGGTCAGCTTGGTGTAGGTCGTGCGGATCTGCCGCTCGACCTTGGCCTGCAGCTTGGCGACCTCGTCGGCGATATCGATGCCCGCCGAGTCGCCGCTGCCCTGATGCCGCAGCTCGGCGATCTTGCCCTCGAGGTCGGCGATGGGCTTCTCGAAATCGAGATAGGTCGGCATACGGCGCTTCTACTCCCGGGATGGCCCGACGCTGCCTCAGGCCGCAATCCCGAGGCGCCGCGCCATGCCGAGCAGGACTTCTGCCTGCTTGATCGAGGCATTGTCGATCAGTTTTCCGTCCAACGCCACCGCCCCCTTGCCGGCCGCCTGGGCCTCGACCATGGCGTCGAGCACGCGTTTGGCCTTGGCCAGCTCCTCCTTGGAGGGGCCGAAGACCTCGTTGGCCAGCGCCACCTGCGAGGGATGGATGGCCCATTTGCCCTCGCAGCCCAGCACCGCGGCGCGGTTGGCCTGGGCGCGGAAGCCGTCGGGATCGGAGAAATCGCCGAACGGCCCGTCGATCGGCCGCAGGCCATGGGCGCGCGCGGCCACGACCATGCGGGAGATCGCGTAGTGCCAGGGATCGGCCCAGACGAAGTCGCGCTTGCCCTCGGCGTCCTTGTCGGTCAGCACGCCATATTGCGGGTGCGGGCCACCGATGTTCACGGTCTTGGCCTTGGTCGAGGCGGCGTAGTCGGCGACGCCGAAATGCAGCGATTCGTTGCGCTTGGAGGCCCCGGCGATGGCCTCGACATTGGCCATGCCCAAAGCGGTCTCGATGATCATCTCGAAGCCGATGCGCTTCTTGGCCCTGGTCGCGGTCTCGATCTGGGTGACCAGCATGTCCAGCGCGTAGATGTCGGCGGCGGTGCCGGCCTTGGGGATCATGATCAGGTCGAGCTTGTCGACGGCGCCCTCCAGCACGTCGATGACGTCGCGGTACATCCAATGGGTGTCGAGCCCGTTGATGCGCAGCGACATGGTTTTGCCGCGCCAATCGACCTCGTTGAGCGCCTGGATGACGTTCTTGCGCGCCTGGTCCTTGGCGTCGGGCGCCACGGCGTCCTCGAGGTCGAGGAAGATGACGTCGACCGGCCCCTTGGCGGCCTTCTCGAACAGCTCCACCCGACTGCCCGGTACCGCCAGCTCGCTGCGGTTCAGGCGCGAGGGGGCCGGCTCGGCGATCGTGAAGCTCATCAGTGGTCTCCCGGCTATGCTGCAAGTGCGATGGTGCAATGCAATATGAGCAAAGGCCGAGTTGAGTCAATGGGGCGTAGGCACTCCCCGTTACTCGCCCTTGTCGGCGGTGTTCTCCGCCAGCGGATGATGCTCCCGCACCAGCGCCTTGAGCTTCTCGTCGAGCACGTGGGTGTAGATCTGGGTGGTGGCGATGTCGGCGTGGCCGAGCATCATCTGCACGCTGCGCAGGTCCGCGCCGTGTGCCAGCAGGTGGCTGGCGAAGGCGTGGCGCAGCACGTGCGGCGACACGCGGCGCGGGTCGAGATTGGCTTCCAGCGCCAGCTCCTTCAGCAGCTGGCCGAAGCGCTGCCGGGTGAGGTGGCCCTCGGCCGAACGCGAGGGGAAGAGGTAGGGCGAGGATTCGTCGGGCTTCAAGGTGGCGCCGCGCGCGCCCAGCCAGGCGAAGATCGCCGCGCGCGCCGGCTCGCCCAGCGGCACCAGCCGTTCCTTGTTGCCCTTGCCGCGCACGATCAGCGCCCGCGGGTCGCGCTCGACGGCGGCCAGCGGCAGGCTCACCAGCTCCGACACGCGCAAGCCGCCGGCATAGAGCAGCTCGAGCAGCGCCGCCAGCCGCAGCCCCTCGCCGGCGTCGCGCAGATGCGCGGCCGCGATCAGCGCACCGACCTCGCCGGTCGACAGCACCTTGGGCAGCGGCCTTCCGAGCTTGGGCGAATCGAGCGTCGCCGAGGGATCGTCCGGCCGCCGGCCGTCGGCCAACAGGAAACGATAGAACTGGCGAATAGCAGACAGCCGCCGCGCCGCCGTGCCGGCGCCCATGCCGGCGTGGCGCAGGCTGGCGATATAGGCGCGCAAGGCTTCGGTGTCGGCGTCGAGCGGCCGCATCTTGCGCCGCGCGAGGAAGCCCTGGAGGTCGTCGAGGTCGCGGCCGTAGGCCTGCTCGGTGTTCTTCGAGGCGCCGCGCTCGGCGACCAGCATCTCGATGAACATCTCGACCTGCGGATCGCGCGGCGGACCTTCGCGCGGACGCCGGCCGCGACGGTCGCGCAGCCGGGCCGGGGGGCGTGGACGGGCGGCCACCGGCTAGAGCTCCATCAGGAGCGCGTATTCGAGCGCGAAAGAGCGCGCCAGATCGGGGCGCTTGATGCGCATGAACGCGCGCAGGATCGCCGTGACCTTCTCAAGCTCCAGGTTGGGGAGCGGCGTCGATCCCGCCAGGCTGATCGCCCGGGAGATCGTCTCGGCGAAGCGCTCGGCGTCCGCGGCGGCAAGCAGCGCGGTGATCGCCCGATCGGGTGTGGCCTGCGCGGCGTTCGGCGCGAGGGACGTCAAGGCGTCGCGCGACGCCAAGCTCATCCCCGACAGCACGGCGTGCAGCGCCGGCGCGGTGCGCGGCCGCAGCGCGGCGCGGCGTCCGAGCAATCCCGGGTCGAGCGGCACGCGGTTGGAGAGGCCGGCGATGGCGGCAAGCGGCGCCAGCAGCGCGACGCGATCGGCGCTTTGCTCCGCCGGTCCACCCTGCGCGGCCGCGAACCATTCGGCGGCGCGATCGTAGCGCTCCAGGGTCAGCACGGCGAGCATGCCTGACGTGGCGAACTCGGCGTGCGCGACCGTGGGCCGCGCCGCGGCGATCGCCGCCGACAGGGCGCGGATGGCGCTACCGGCGGTGTCCGACGACGCCTGGTAGAGCCGATGGGCGAGGACGACGCGTTGCTCGTTGCTCGTGGCGCCCTGCGCCTGCGCGAAGACCACCGCGCGCCAGGCCGTCGGCGATGTCGCCGCGGTCTCCTTGAGACCGCGCGCGAGCTCGCCATAGAACTGCGCGAGCCGTTCCGGTTCGACCAAGCCATTGCGCTCGGCGCGCTCGGCGATCTCGACGCGACCCGCCAGTGGGATGGCCTTGTTCTCGATGGCCGCGCGCAACACTCCCGGCGAATCGGCGTTCGTTGTCGGCGTCGCCAGGCCGGCGATGTCGATCAGCGCCAGGAGCAGGCCATCCTCGGTCGGGCCCACCGATGGCGCCGCGCCGCCGTTCAGGATCCGGTTCGCCAGCGCGATGAAGGTGGCGTCGCCCTGGCCGCGCAGGGGCTCGAGCGCTGCGCGCGCCGCCTCGTTCCGGCGCGCGTGCAGATCGCAGACGATCGCCGCCTGGCGCCACCACATCTTGTCGGGAGCCTCGACCGCTTCTTTCACCCGCGTGCAGGCGCTGTCGCGCTGACGCGCGCGCATCAACGCTTCGGTCACGAGTTGCGCCGTCATCGGCCCTTCGCCGCTGCGTCCCAGGCGCAGCAACTCGTTGGCGTTCTCCGCCTCGCCCATCGCCGCCAGCTTCTCGACGCGCAGGGTGAACAGGATGGGTTCCGCGCCGTCGGGCCGGGGCGGCAGCGCTCCCGCCGTGAGCAGGCGGAACTGCAGATCGCGCAGCACCCTTGACTGCGGCGCCGACGGCAGGCCAAGGACGAGGGCGCGGGCTTCGGCCATCGTCGTGCCGTACCACGTCCAACCCGGAACGCCGGCGCTGCGCGGGTCGACCAGGCCGACGCGATCGAGCGGATTGGTCTGCGGCGTGGGCGGGACCATCTTCAACGGCGGATCCATCTGCGCCTGCGTGGCGCTCCAGGACAACACGCCGCCGACGAGTGTCGCGAGAAAGGCGCTAGCGCGAGAAACGGTCATGGGGGATCTGGATCTCGATGCTACGGGTTGGCGGCGGCACGTCGATGATCGCCAGCATCACGAAGCCGGCCAGCGCCAGCACCAGCAAGAAGCCGAGGAGGATCGTGCCAAAGCCCAGTCTCGCCATTCTGTTCCGTGCTCGCGGGTGAAGAGAGGGGGTGGACCGGGGGGCGCCGGCATGGGGCGACCCTCACGGCGCCGCTTGTGCGATCACGGCCAAGCGGCGATATAGAGGCGACACTACTCCCCGGACATTCGACAGGCAACGCGCGTCTGCGCGCAACATGTTGAGAATCATCGCAGAATCGGCCGAAATCGTGGACGAACCGAGCCCCGTCACGCCCGACCCCGCCATTACCCGGACCATCGCCCTGGTCGGGCTCATGGGCGCGGGCAAGAGCGCCATCGGCAAGCGCTTGGCCCAGCGGCTTGGCCTGCCCTTCGTCGATGCCGACACCGAGATCGAGGCGGCGGCCGGCTGCACGATCGAGGAGTTCTTCGAGCGCTTCGGCGAGGCGGAGTTCCGCGCCGGCGAGCGCCGCGTGATCCAGCGTCTGCTCGACGGGCCGCCGCATGTGCTGGCGACCGGTGGTGGCGCTTTCATGGACCCGCAGACCCGCGCGATCATGCGCGAGAAGGCGACAACGATCTGGTTGCGCGCCGAGCTGGGGGTGCTGCTGGAGCGCGTCGCGCGGCGCTCCAACCGGCCGCTGCTCAAGAACGGCGATCCGCGCGGCACGCTGGAGCGGCTGATGGCCCTGCGCTACCCGATCTATGCCGAGGCCGATCTCGTGGTCGACAGCCGCGACGCGCCGGCCGATCGCACCGCCGAGGACGTGCATACCGCGTTGATGCGCCATCTCGGTGTGACGACGGGAGACGCGTCGTGAGCGCCGCGCCGCGTCGCGTGAAGGTGGCGCTGGGCGATCGCGCCTACGACATCCTGATCGGGTCCGACCTGATCGCGCGCGCCGGCGAGCATTGCGCGCCGCACATTCCCAAGCGCCGCGCCATCGTCGTCACCGACGACGCGGTGGCGCGGCTGCATCTCGACGCACTGACCCGGGCTTTGAAGGCCGCCGGCATCGACGCGCCCGCGGTGGTCGTACCGGCGGGCGAGGCGAGCAAGGATTTCGCCGAGTTCGGCCGGCTGATGGAGCGGCTGCTCGACCAGCGCCCCGATCGCGACACGGTGCTGATCGCGCTGGGCGGCGGCGTGGTCGGCGATCTGTGCGGCTTCGCCGCTTCGGTGCTGCTGCGCGGCGTCGATTTCATCCAGATCCCGACGACGTTGCTGGCGCAGGTCGACAGCTCGGTCGGCGGCAAGACGGCGATCAACACGCGCCACGGCAAGAACCTAGTCGGCACCTTCTATCAGCCGCGCCTGGTGCTGGCCGATACCGGCGTGCTCGATACGCTCCCGCGCCGCGAGCTGCTGGCCGGCTATGCCGAGATCGCCAAGTACGGGCTGATCGACGACGAGCCCTTCTTCGCCTGGCTCGAGGCCAACGGCCAGGCGGTGGTCGGTGGCGACGCGCGGGCGCGCGGCGAGGCGATCGCGCGCAGCTGCCTGAGCAAGGCGCGCATCGTGGCCGAGGACGAGCGTGAGCAGGCCGGGGTGCGCGATCTGCTCAATCTCGGCCATACCTTCGGCCACGCCCTGGAGAAGGAAGTGGGCTTCGGTGGCGAGTTGCTGCATGGCGAGGCGGTGGCCATCGGCATGGTGCTGGCTTTCGACATGTCGGCGGCGCTCGGCCTGTGCTTGGCGTCGGACGCCCGCCGCGTGCGCGCGCATCTGGAGGCCGTCGGCCTGCCGGTCTCGCCGCTGACCATCCCCGGCGTCAACGCGCGTGGCTGGGATGTCGCGCGGCTGGTCGACCATATGCGCGCAGACAAGAAGAACCGCGACGGCAAGCTCACCTTCATTCTGGCGCGCGGTATCGGCCAGTCCTTCGTGCGCCGCGGCGTCGAGGGCGAGGCGGCGCTCGACACCATGCGGCGCGCGCTCGCGGCGTGACATCCATGTCGTCCTGAGCGCAGCGAAGGACCTCGCGGTGGCGCCGACAGACGCAGCATGGAAGAGTGACCGCGATACCGCGAGGTCCTTCGCTGCGCTCAGGACGACATCGTGATTGAGAAATTGCTGACCCCGGAGGTGGTCGCGCCGCTGGTGGCGGCCTGCGTCGGCGTCTCGGCGTTTTTCTCCGCCGGACGCGCGGCGCTCATCCACGCGGCCCGCCCCCGCATGCACCGCCTCGCGCAACTGGGTAATCGTCGCGCGCGGCTGGTCGGCGCGCTGATCGACCGCCGCGACGACGTGATCGCGGCGCTGCGCCTGGGGAACATGGCGATCAACGTCGCGGTCGCGGCGCTGAGCAGCGCGCTGCTGGCGTCGATGTACGGTGTGTACGGCGTGTTCTACGGCGCGGCGCTGGCCTTCCTCCTGGTCCTGCTGCTCGGCGAGATTCTGCCGCGCAGCCTGACCCAGCTCAGTCCCGATCGCGTGGCGCTGGCGCTGGCGCCGGCGCTGAAGCTCACCGCCGCGCTGCTCGGGCCGATCATGGAAGGCGGCGCGAGGCTGGTGCGCCGGCTGCTGCGCCTGCCCGATCCGCGTCTGCGGCCCGACCACGACGCGGTGGCGCGCGAGCAGCTCCTGCGCGGCGCGATCGACCTGCACGACGAGGCCGGCGACGAGAAGGACGCGCCCGACGAGAAGAAGATGCTGCGCTCGGTGCTCGACCTCGCCAACCTGACGGTGGCCTCGGTGATGACGCCGCGCGGCGATGTCGAGGCGCTCGACGCTGCGCAGCCGGTGGCCGAGCTGGTCGAGAAGGCGCTGGCCAGCCCGCACACGCGTATCCCGCTCTATCGCGGCCAACCCGAAAACATCGTCGGCGTGGTGCACGCCAAGGCGCTGTTCCGCGCCGTGCACCGCCACCAGGGACCGCTCGACGCGCTCAGCCCGCAGGGCTTCGTCACCGCGCCGTGGTTCATCCTCGAGACTATCTCGCTGCTCGACCAGCTGCAGGCCTTCAAGAAACGGCGCGAGCATTTCGCCGTCGTCGTCGACGAGTATGGCGCGCTGCGTGGCGTGGTGACGCTCGAGGACATCATCGAGGAGATCGTCGGCGAGATCGACGACGAGACCGATGTACGCGTCGCCGGCGTCGAGGCGCTGGGCGACGGCGGCTTCATCTGCCTGGGCTCGGTGCCGGTGCGCGACCTCAATCGCGAGTTCGGCTGGCGCCTGCCCGAGGACGTCGCCACCACCATCGCCGGCATCGTCCTGCACGAGGCGCGCCGCATCCCTGAGGTCGGCCAGACCTTCGCCTTCCACGGCTTCCGCTTCGAGGTGCTGGGCCGCGAGGGCAACCGCATCGCGAGGCTGAAGGTGACGCCGGCGTTGCCCGCCGCGCCCTCGCCGGTATAGTCGCCGCCGCATCCCGGGAACCACCAGACGAGCCCATCATGCCCTTGTCCGCGCCCGTCGCGCGCCAGCACCTGCATACGCGTCGCGTCACCTGCACCGGCCATTTCCGCGACGACGGCCTGTTCGACATCGAAGGCACGATCACCGACGCCAAGACCTACGAGCAGGACAACGAGTGGCGCGGCCCGCTCAAGGCCGGCGACTACGTCCACAACATGTCCATCCGGCTCACCATCGACCGCAAGATGGTGATCCACGATGTCGAGGCTTGCACCGACCACTCGCCCTATCGCATCTGCGGCGATGTCGCGCCCAACTTCAAGGCGCTGATCGGCCTGCGCATCTCCGGCGGTTTCCTCAAGGCGGCGCGCGAACGCGTGGGCGGCACCAAAGGCTGCACGCATATCGTCGAGCTGCTCGGGCCGGTGGGCACCACGGCCTACCAGACCATCAGCTCGGACAAGGCCGACGAGCTCAGCCGCGAGCATTGGCACAAGGAGCTGGCGGCGCGCGGCGAGAGCCCGCCGCCCAAGCGCAAGCTCGAGATCGAGGACTACCGCGCGCCCTCGGTCATGAACACCTGCCACGCCTGGGCCGAGGACGGCCAGGTGATCCGCCGCTGGGCGCCGTTGTTCTACAGCGGTCCGGAGCGCGAGAGCGTTCGCGCCGAGGCCGAGGCGCGGGTCAAGGCGGGGCTTCCGCCGGAGGCATAGCGGTGTACTCTCTCCTCGATAGCCGAGGGAGAGGAACGCCATGACACTGCACCGCCGGACGCTGCTGGCGTCGACGCTGGGCGCGATGGCTGCGGGCGGCGCGGCGGCGCAGGGCAGATGGCCGGATAAGCCGGTGAAGCTCGTGGTCGGTTTCACCGCCGGCAGCGCCACCGATGTCTCGGGCCGGCTCTTTGCGCAGAAGTTCCACGAGTACTGGGGCCAGCCGGTCATCGTCGAGAACGTCGCCGGCAATTCCGGCGCGATCGGCGTCGATCGCGTCGCCAAGGCGGCGCCCGACGGCTACACCTTGATGTGGTCGGGCAACGCGGCGATCACCATCCTACCCAGCCTCCAGACCTTGCCGTTCGATCCGGTCAAGGATTTCGCGCACATCTCGACGACCTTGATCACCGGCTCGGTGATCATGGTCAACAACGACCTACCGGTGAAGACGCTGGCCGAGCTGATGGCGCACGCCAAGGCCAATCCCGGCAAGCTGAGCTATGGCAGCCCCGGTGTCGGCACGCCGCAGCACATCGCCGGCGAGCTGCTGTCGAAGATCGCCGGCGTCAAGATGGAACACGTGCCGTATCGCGGCGCGCAGATGGCCGACACAATGAGCGGCGTCGTGCCTGTCGCGATCCAGAACGCCGGCGCTTCGATGCCGCTGATACGCGACGGTCGCCTGCGCGGGCTCGCCATCACCTCGCTCAAGCGCAGCGCCGCCGCGCCAGACCTGCCGACGGTGGCGGAGCAGGGCTATCCCGGCTTCGAGGCGGCGTCGTGGTTCGCGCTGCTGGCGCCCGCCGGCACGCCGCAGTCGATCCTCGATCGCGTGCGCGAAGCCTCGCTGAAGGCGCTCGAGGACAAGGAGCTGCTGGCGAAGCTGCAGGCGCTGGGCCTCGACCCCGTCGGCAGCACCGGCGCCGAGACCAAGGCGCAGATCGAGCGCGACATCCCGAAATGGGCGCAGGTGATCAAGGACGCCGGCATCCCGCGCAACTGATCGCGGCGCGCCATTCTCACGTCACGCCGGACTCTGTCGTCCCGAGCGGAGCGAGGGGTCCGTGCGCCGCTGAACGATCCCTCGCTGCGCTCGCGATGACAGGCATGAGATGCCCAGCTCTATGAGTCGACCTTTCCCGCCGGCGGCACGCCCGCCGTCGGCTGGCGCGGAGGGACGTGGTCCTTGAAGTCGGCGAAGCCTTTCCACGCCGGCTCGACCGGCGCCTGGCCTTCGGCCGGGATGTAGATCGACGGCTCCGCCATCGCCAGCTTGGGGATGTAGCGCGGGCAATTGGGAAAGATGGCACGTACCTTCACCCGCACGATCATCTGCGCGCCGACACATTCGGCGAGCAGCGGATCCTCGCGGTCGATGCGCGCGGTGCCGTTGACGCGCAGCCGGCGCGGCCTGTTGTGCAGGTCGATGAACAGCAGGCCGACGCTGGCGTTGACCAGCAGATTGCCCAGGCTCTTGAACTGGCCGTTGCCGTCGTAGTCGGGAAAGGCCAGCTCGTCGTCGGCGGTGATGCGTACGAAGCCCGGCGGGCCGCCCTTGAAGGAGCAGTCCGGCCGGCCCTCGGCGTCGGCGGTGGCGAGGAAGAAGTAGATCGACTCGCCGATAAAGGCGCGGTCGGACTCGCTGAACGCCACGCGCGTCAGCTTCTCCTCGAGGCGGTCGGCGATGCGCCGGCTGTCGAAGCGGTCCTGAAGTTCGCGGTTGCCCGCGTGGTACATGATCGAGTCGGTCATTTGATGATCGCGGCCTGAACCATGGTGCGGAACTGGTTGCGCAGGAACACGCGGTCGTAGTCGTTGACCTGCACCATGTAGAGCGCCATCAGCTTACGCGCCGGGTCGATCCAGAACAGCGTGCCGGCGTTGCCGGCCCAGCCATACTCGCCCTCGGAGCCGGGCAGCACCGCCATGCCGGTGCTCTTGCGCACCTCGAAGCCCAGGCCGAAGCCCAGCCCCGGCGGCCGGCCCGGCGCGGCGCCGGTATGGTCGGCGGCCATGAAGGCCACCGTCTGCGCGCCCAGCAGGCGCTTGCCGTTGAACGTGCCGCCATTGGCCAGCATCACCATGAAGCGCAGGTAGTCGTCGGTCGAGCCGACGAGGCCACCGCCACCCGATTCGAAGGCCGCCTTCACGCCGACATCGAAGCGCGGCGTCATCGGTCGGTCCTTGTGGCTGATGGAGGGCTGCGCCGCGCGATCGACTTTCTCCGGCGGCAGCACGAAAGCGGTGTCGACCATGCCCAGCGGCCTGAAGATCATCTCGTCGAGCGCGACGCCCAGGCTCTTGCCCGTGGCTACCTCGACGATGCGGCCGAGGATGTCGGTTGAGACGCCGTACTCCCAACGCGTGCCGGGCGAGAAGCGCAGCGGCAGCTTGGCCACGCGTCTGGCGAACTCCTCGTTGTTCACCGTTCGGTCGCCGATCTTGGCCTCGACATAGGCCTTGTTGACCAGCGAGTCGCCGCGCGTGCCGTAGATCAGGCCCGAGGTGTGGCGCAGCAGATCCTGGATGGTCATGGCGCGCGCCGGCGCCGCCAGCTCCAGGGTCGCCTTGCCGTCGGCGTCCTTCTTCTCGACGCCGACCTTCATGTCGGCGAATTCCGGCAGGTAGCGCGACACCGGATCGTCGATCTGCATCTTGCCCTGCTCGACCAGCATCATGATGGCGACGCTTACGATCGGCTTGGTCATGGAGTAGATGCGAAATAGCGAGTCCGGCTGCATCGGCAGGTTCTTCGCCTTGTCGCGCTGGCCCATCACGCGTTGCCAGCCGATCTTGCCGTCCTTGACCACGACCATGATCGCGCCCGACAGCAGCCCGGCATCCATGTTGGCGCGCGTCGCCGCCTCGAGCCGCGCGAGCTGCTCGCTCGACAGGCCGACGTCTTCCGGCTTGGCCGCGCCGGGCAGCAGCGTTTCCGCGACCGCCTGCGCCAGCGGCGCCGCCGCCAGCAAGCCGGCTACCAGAATAGTCCTGGCCGTGTTCCGCACCGTTTCCTCCGTTGGTTACTGCCTGAGGATATTTTGTTGCTTGTTGTCGATGGCGAGCGGGACTTGCTGCGTGCGGCCGATGCCGACGATGGCGCAGCCGCCGTCCTGGGCGCAGGCCTTGTTCTTCGAGCAGATGGCGCCGCCGCCGCAATCCTGGAAGTAGGTGGTGTTCATGCAGCGGCCGGCGCTGCTGCAGATGCGGCCCTCCTCGCAGCGGAAGTTGCCGCACATCGGCCCCGTCGGCGCGCTGCCGCCGTCGCAGCTATTGGTGGCGTCGTTGCATCGCCTGCCCTCCGGACAGATCGTGCCGTCGCGGCAGTCCGAGTAGGCGATCGGCACGCAGGCACCCGGCTTGTATCGGTGTTCGCGGAAGCCGGGCTCGCACCAGGTGCCGGATTGGGTCCGGACGCTGCCCGGCGGCGCCTCGACGATCTCGCCGCACAGATCGCCCTTCAGGCAGGCGTTGCCCGGCGGGCAGTATTTGCCGTTGCCGCAGTCGACCCGCGCGGCGGCGGGCGCCATCAGAGCCACGACCGCGATCAACGCCGCCAGCGTCGCTATCGTCCAACGCGCCAAGGTTGACATCGGTATCCTGCCTCCAACGGTGTCACCCCACTCGTGCCCCCTCCCGAGCCTATCAAGCCGCTGCCTCAACGCACCAGCGCGACGAAGATCAGGATCATGCCGACATAGGAAGTCAGGAAGGCGCCGGTGCGCAGCCAGGGGATGCCGCCGATATAGGCGCCGGCATGCGCGACGCGGCCCCAGAAGAAAAGCTGCGCGCCGATCGCGGTGCCTTGGCCCAGCTTGTTGGTCGCCACGGCGACGGCGACCAGCGCGGCGAAGGGCACGAGGTTCTCGACCATGTTGGCGTGCGCGCGCCGGGCGCGGCCGACCCAGCCCTCGAGCGCCGGGAAGTCCTCGCGGTTGCCGACCATGACCGGCAGGCCGAGCTTCAGCACCAGCGCGACGGTGTAGGGTACGGTGAGCACAAGGCAGAGCGCTGCGCTCAAGGCCAGCAGCAGCAATTCGATCTGCATCGCTAAATCCTCCTCGCTGTCACAAGGTGAAGTCTCGCGCCGGGGCTTTGTCCGCGCAACTGGTGTGATACAAGGCGCGCCGATGTCGGCGTCCCCCTCGACGACAACTCCGGTACGCACCGGGATCCTCTGCCTCGCGGCGGGCGCGGCGGTGTTCTCGATGTTCGACGCGCTCAACAAGAGCATGTCGGAGACGCTGCCGCTGGTGCAGCGCCTGTGGGTCTACTACCTCGCATTCGCCGCCGTGATGGCGCTGGCGGTGTGGAGGCGCGGCGAGCGCGGCGCCTGGCGCTCGGCGCGGCCGGGGCTGCAGGTCGTCCGCGCGCTGGTACTGGTGGTCGAGACCGGCCTGTTCGCCGCCAGCCTGCGCTACATCCAGCTCGCCGACATGCAGGCCGTGGCCGCCGCCTCGCCGCTCTTCGTGCTGGCGCTGTCGGCGCCGGCGCTGGGCGAGCCGGTGGCGCGTCGGGCCTGGATCGCCGTCGGGCTGGGTTTCGTCGGCGTGCTGATCGTGGTGCGGCCGGGCTTACGCGAGTTCAACCTCGGCTACGCGCTGGTGTTGATCGGCGCCGCGCTATGGGCGCTGTATCAGATCATGCTGCGCATCGTCGGCCGCCACGACCCGCCCGCGACCACCGCGCTGTGGACGGCGGCGGCGGGCGCGGCGTCGCTCAGCCTCGTCGGGCCGTTCTTCTGGGCCTGGCCGGACGCGACCGGCTGGCTGATGCTGGCGGGGCTCGCGGTCTGCGGCACCTTGGGCCACGTGCTCTATTCCTACGCCTTCCGCCTGGCGCCGGCGGCGACCCTGCAGCCCTTCGGCTATCTCAACCTGGTTTTCGCCATCGGCTGGGGCTGGCTGATCTTCGGCCAGCTCCCCGATCTGTGGACGGTGGCCGGCGCGGCGCTGGTCGTGATCGCCGGCATCGTCGCGCTGCGCGAATAGGACCTCACCGCACGATGGCGACGAAGATCAGCGCCATGCCGATATAGGCCGCGAGAAAGGCCGCTGTGCGCGCGTAGGCGATGCCGGCGATGTAGACCACGGCGTGCGCCACGCGCCCCCAGAAGAACAGCTGCGCGCCCAGCACGGTGAGCGGCCCCAGCTTGTTCAGCACGCCGGCCGCCAGCAGCAGCGCGGCGAAGGGCACGAGATTCTCGACCATGTTCAGGTGGGCGCGCTTGGCGCGGCCGATCCAGCCCTCGATCGCGGGGAAGTTCTCCCGGTTGCCGGCCATGGTCGGCAAGCCGAGCCTGAGGACGAGGGCGGTGGTGTAGGGCAGGGCGAGGGCGAGGCAGAGCGCGGCGCTCAGCGCCAGAAGCATGTGTTCGGATGACATCGGATCCTCCCGGTCGGGTGACCGGCGCACACTCCGCCTTCGCCGCCGCGCTTGGAACGACCGATTGATTATGCTGCCATAGACGGCGTTTATGGCGAGGGAGACGCCGATGGAGATGCACCAGATCAGGTATTTCCTGGCCTCGGCGCGGACACTGAACTTCACGCGCGCGGCCGCCTTTTGCAACGTCTCGCAGCCGGCGCTGACCGTGGCGATCCGCAAGCTGGAGCGCGAGCTCGGCGAGGCGCTGTTCGAGCGCCGCACCGGCGGCCTGGCGCTGACAGAGTTCGGCCAGATGGTGCATCCCCGGCTGCGCGTCATGGCCGAGCAGGCCGAGGCGGCGCGCGAGCTGGCCCACAGCTACCGCAGGCTGAGCCGCGCCCCGGTCGCGCTGGGCGTGATGGAGACGGTGGGCGTCGGCCGCATCGGCAGCTTCCTCGCCCATTTGCGCGAATCGCATCCCGGCATCGAGATTGCGGTCAGCGGCGGCAGTGCGGCCGGCGTGCTGGAAGGGCTCGACGAGGGTGCCGTGCAGATGGCCGTGGTGAGCGATGGCGCCGGTATTCCCGACCACTTCACGAGCCTGCCGCTCTATCGCGAGCGTTACGTCGTCGCCTTCCCGCCCGGGCACCGCTTCGAGTCCTTCAACGGCGTGCGCCTGGCCGATGTCTCGGACGAAGCCTATGTCGATCGTCTGTCCTGCGAGATGCGCGACAAGGTGCTGGCGGCCTGTCAGGCAGCCGATATCAGGCTCTACGCGACGTATCGCAGCGCGCGCGAGGATTGGATCCAGGGATTGGTCATGGCCCGCATGGGCTTCGCCTTCTTGCCGGAATTCTCGGTAGTGGTGCCCGGGCTGCCGGCGCGACCGCTGATCGACCCGCCGATCAGCCGGCAGGTGACGCTGGTCACGACGCGCGAGGCGGCGAAGCTGCCGGCCTGCAAGGCGCTGCTGCGCGAGGCCAGGCGCTATCGCTGGGCCCAGGCGGCCTGAGCGTTAGCCGGCTTCGTCGGGCGTGCGGGTGATCAGCGCCAGGGCGTGCAGGCCGGCGTCGAACTCCTCCTTGAGCAGGCCATAGACCATGCGCTGTCGCGCCACGCGGCTCTTGCCGGCGAAGGCGGCCGACACGATGTCGACGGTGAAGTGGCTCTCGCCGCCCTCGCGCGCCCCGGCGTGGCCGGCGTGCTTGGCGGAATCGTCGATGATCACGAGCCGCGCGGGCGCCAGCGCGGCGCTCAGCTTGCGGTCGATGGCGGCGGCCATGGCGCCCATGCCTGTCTCCAAGTCAAGAACGAAACTTCCTTGAGGCGTGCCCTCGGCACGCTCATAAATGTAGGATGGTCCGAGGCGCGCGCAAATCGGTTCGTACGACGGAGAGGCCCTCCGCGAATTTGCGCGTTTGCGAGCATCCCGGCTGCACCGAGGCCGGCGAGTTCCGCGCCCCGCGCTCGCGCGAAAACCTCAGCCAGTACCGCTGGTTCTGCCTCGAGCATGTGCGCGAATACAATGCCAAGTGGGATTTCTACGCCGGCATGTCGGAGGAGGAGATCGAGCGCCAGATCCGCGCCGATCAGACCTGGCGGCGACCGACCTGGAAGATGAGCGGCCAGGCGCGGGCCAAGATGGCCGCCGACCCGCTCGAGCTGCTGCTCGATCCCTACGACATCCTGGCCGATGCCGGCGCCCGCGCCCGCCAGCAACGGCCGCGGGCGCAGCCCAACGACCTGCCGGTCGCCGAGCAGCAGGCGCTCACCATCCTCGACCTGACCTGGCCGCAGACCCGCCAGGGTGTGAAGGCGCGCTACAAAGAGCTGGCCAAGCGCTACCACCCCGACGCCACCGGCGGCGATCGCGAGGCCGAGGAACGCATCAAGCAGATCAACCAGGCCTATTCAACGCTGAAGCAGAGCCCGCATTTCGCGGAATGACCTCCCTCTCCCCGCAAGCTGGGAGAGGGAGCAAGACGCTCACCCCTTGCTCCGCACATTGCCCTGCCACATCGGGGCGGCGAGGGTTTCGGTGTATTGCGGGATCATGAAGTTGAACGCGAGGCTGATACGCTCGGCCTCGCTCTGGTTGCTGACCACGTGGTGGTGCAGCCACGAGGGGAAGATCACCATGCGTCCGTCGCGCGCCGGTACCGAGCGGCTGTTGGCGGTGCGTTCGGTGAACTGCTTGGGCTTGGGCATGATGACGAAGGATTGCGGCCTGGGATCGGAGAACACGATCTCCGCCGTGTCGGGGCCTGCCTGCACGTAATAGGTGGCGCTGAGATAGTTGTTGGGGTGCGTGTGCCTGGGGTGATGCGAGCCGGGCGGGTTGATGTTGGCCCAGCAGCCGGTGATCACCAGTTTGTGGTCTTCCAGCCCCAGCCAGCGCATCGCGCCCTTGGCCGCCATGTGGCCGATGTCGCAGATCGGCTGGAAGGCCTGAAGCGTGTGCAGGTTCTGGTCGGTCTGCCAGTTGGCGCCCTTCGGGATCTTCGGCCGGGGCGTCAGCATGCGCTCGATCTCGCCGCGCAAGGCGGTGTTGAGCGGGACGTGCTCCTCCGGCGCCAGGTCGATGATCCATAGCGGCGTGGGAAACAGCTCGACGACATCGAGCTTGGCGATCTTCGGTGGTCGGCCACCCGTCATGCGGCGATTCCTCTGGAGACACCCGGCACTATACAGATCGATCTACGGAATGGGACCAGGCCCTAGGTCGCGCCGCATGATGCAGCGCCGCCAGATCGGATGGCCAAGTTGTCGCTCGTGCGCGCGCTCCAGACGCATCGCCGCCGAGTAGCGCGCCAGCGGCACGATGTGGAAACCGCGCCGAGCATAGAAGGGCGCATTCCACCGCACGCCGAGATAGGTCGACAGGAAGACGCCGTCGTGTCGCTCCTGCCGCGCCTTCGCGCAGGCCTGTTCCAACAACGCGCCGCCGATGCCGCGACCGCTGTAGCGCGGCAGCACCGAGAGCTGATGCAGCCAGGCCAGGCCGTCGAGCGTGCGCAGCAGGGCGAAACCGACCGGTCGATTGGCTGCGCTGGCCGCGACCCACAGGCAGCCGGCGCGTCGCGCCCGTTCCAGCAGGTCGAGATCGGCCGGCGTCATCGTCAGGACCCAGGGCATGCTGACGCGTCGGAAGATCTCGTCCGAGACGTTCTCGATATCCTCCAGCGCGCGCAGTTCGTGTCGCCGCGCGGCGCGGATGACCACGGCCATGGTCAATCGTTGGCCGCGCCGAAGCGGAACGGCCGGCAGAAGGCGCGGATGTCCTCGACCAGCAGATCCGGCTCCTCCAGCGCCGCGAAGTGGCCGCCGCTGGGCATGGCGCTGTAGCGCCTGAGATCGCCATAGGCGCGCTCGACCCAAGCGCGCGGCGGCGGCGGCGCGAGGTCGGCGGGGAAGGCCATGAACGCGGTCGGCGTGTTCACCGTCTCGCCCTTGGCCAGCCGCGCGCCTTCCTCGCGCACGCCGCGATAGAGCCAGGCGGCGCTCGCCATGTTGGCGTTCAGCCAATAGACCATGATGTTGTCGATCAGCGTGTCCCAGGAGAAGCGCCGGCGCGGGTCGCCGCCGCAATCGCTCCAGCCCTGGAACTTCTCGACGATCCACGCCGCCAGCCCGACCGGCGAGTCGGTGAGCGCGACGCCCAGCGACTGCGGCTTGGTGTCCTGGATGCGCTGGTAGGCGGTCTTGGCGTCGCGACCGGCGCGCACGATGTTCATCCAGGCGGTCTCTTCCGGCGTCAGCGTCGTCTTCTCGTCGAGACCCGGCCGGAACACCATCATGTTGAGGTGCAGCGCCTGGCAGCCGATCTTCGCGCCATCCGTCTCGATCACGGGATGGTCGTGCGCCAGCCAGGTCGAGACCGCCGCGCCCCAGTCGCCGCCCTGCGCGACATAGGGCCGGCGATAGTTCAGCGACTCGGTGAGCAGGCGATGCCATAGCCGGCCGATGGCGCGCGGCCCGATCGGGCCCGCGCCGCCCTCGCGTATCGGCGGACCGGACCAGCCGTAGCCGGGCAGCGACGGCACGATGACGTCGAAGGAATCGAGCGCGTCGCCGCCATGGCGCTCGGGATGGGCGAGCTTGTCGATGATGTCGAGGAACTCGACGATCGAGCCGGGCCAGCCATGGGTGAGGACCAGCGGCAGCGGCGCCGGTGCGTCCTGGACCGGCGTGCCGGGCTCGCGGATGAAATGCAGGCGCTGCTCGCCGATATCGACGAGGTAGTTGGGGAAGGCGTTGATCTTCGCCTCGCAGCGCCGCCAGTCGTAGCCGTGCTGCCAATAGTCAATGAGCTCCTTGAGGAACCGCTCTTCGGTGCCGTAGTCCCAGGCGCCAGCGGCGACGAAGACCGGGCGTCGCCATTTGCGCAGGCGTTCGTCGAGATCGGCCAGCGCGCGCTCGGGCACGTCGATCGTGAACGGCTCGGGCGTGACGTAGCGGGCGGGGGTGTCGGTCATGGCCGCGCAGATTGCCTTCGCGGCGCGCGCATGGGCAAGATCGGACCGACGAGAATCGGAGGGTACGTGATGTCGGGTTTCCTGCCGCGCCGCATGAAGTTCTGGGGCTGGGGCTTCGAGGGCGAGGGCGCCACGCCGCAGGAGCGCGCCTATGTCCATGCCAACGCCGCCAAGCGCTACGGCGTCACCGACTTCAACGACACGCCGCCGCGCGAGGAGGAGTACACGCTGCGCCCGCCGCGCGTTCAGCCGCCGGCCAGCCTCGCGGCGATCTGCTCGACCGAGCGCATCGACCGGCTGGTGCACGCCTACGGCAAGTCGTTCATCGACGCGGTGCGCATCTTCGAGCGCAGGGTGCCCAACCCGCCCGACGTCGTGGCCTATCCGCGTGACGAGGCCGATGTCGCCGCTCTGCTTGATTGGGCCAGCGCCAACGACATCGCGGTGATCCCATTCGGCGCCGGCTCCTCGGTCGTCGGCGGCATCGAGCCGGTGGTCGGCGGCGCCTTCAAGGGCGTGGTGTCGATCAACCTGCAGCGGCTGGACAAGGTGCTGGAGGTCGACCGCAAGAGCCGCGCCGCGCGTATCCAGGGCGGCGTGCTGGGTCCGTACCTCGAGGCCCAACTCAAGCCGCACGACGTCACCCTGCGGCACTTCCCGCAGAGTTACGAGTACTCGACCCTCGGCGGCTGGATCGCGACGCGCTCGGGCGGCCACTTCGCCACGCTCTACACACACATCGACGATTTCGTCGAAAGCGCGCGGATGATCACGCCCAAGGGCGCGTGGGAGAGCTTCCGCCTGCCGGGTTCGGGCGCCGGCCCCAGCCCCGACCGCATCGCCATCGGCTCGGAAGGCTCGCTGGGCATCATCACCGAGGCCTGGATGCGTCTGCAGGACCGCCCGCGCTTCCGTGCCGGCACCTCGGTGGCGTTCAGCAAGTTCGAGGATGCCTGGGGCGCGGTGCGCGCCATCGGCCAGGCCGGCCTCTATCCCTCCAACGTGCGCCTGCTCGACCGCGTCGAGGCCCAGGCCACCGGCGCGGGCGACGGCAGCGTCGATGTCATGGTGCTGGCCTTCGAATCGGCGGACCACGATGTCGGGCCCTGGATGAAACGCGCGCTGGAATGCGCTCGCGACCATCGCGGCCAGCCCGACATGGACCAGCTCGAGTCGAAGGGCGGCCACCGCGAGGGCAGCTCGGGCGCCTGGCGCAACGCCTTCATCCGCGCGCCGTTCTTCCGCGAGATCATGACGCCGCTCAACGTGCTGTACGACACGTTCGAGACCTCGACGACCTGGGACCGCTTCGGCGATTTCCACCAGACGGTGATGGACACGCTGCACGACGTGCTGAAGCGCGAGTGCGGGCCGGGTGCCAGCGCCTCTTGCCGCTTCACCCATGTCTATCCCGATGGCCCGGCGCCGTACTTCAGCTTCTACGGCAAGGGCAAGAAGGGCGGCATGGAGCAGCAATGGTGGGCGATCAAGCGCGCCTGCTCCGATGCGCTCAGCCGGCTCAAGGGCACGATCACCCACCACCACGCGGTCGGCCGCGACCACATGCCCTGGTACGAGAAGCAACGACCGGAGCTGTTCGCCGCCGCGCTGCAGGGCGCGAAGAACGCGGTCGACCCCAGGGGCGTGATGAACCCGGGCGTGCTGCTGAAGGCGCGGGGTTAGCGCGGCGCGCCCAGAATTGGAACTACCCTGTCATCCCGAGCGCAGCGAGGGATCTAGGGAAGTAGCTTAGATCCCTCGCTGCGCTCGGGATGACAGATGTGTCTGACCAATCGCCCGGTGCTCTAGTGTGAGCGGACCGACAGTTCGCGCCGGAAAATGATGTCGCCGAACGCCGGCGCTGGCTCTGTCTCGCAGTCGACGACCGCGGCGATCCGCGCGCGCATGTCGCGGGCGATGCCTGAGAGTGGCGATCCGACTTGACCGCAGAGCGTGCGGATGTCTTCGCCCGGGGCGTCGATAATCTCCTCACCTAGCGCGGCGAGCAGGCGGTCGAGGTCGATGTCGGGCTGCCAGTTCCTCATCGCGCGTCTCTAGGCCAGGCCGCGGCGCAGCAGGGCGCGGCGCATGCGCTTGCGGGTGGAGTCGTAGTCGCGCTCGGACATGTCGTAGTGCAGGCGGATGTCGTTGGCCGTCATGCCTTCGGCCAGCCCGGCGAGAATCTTCAGGGCGGCCGGGTCGTCGGCGAACAGGCCGTTGATCGCGCCCAGCGCCTGGGCGGCGGCCAGTACGCGCTCGGGATCGTCGGGGGCGATGATCGAGCCGCGCGCGGCGGGCGCGGCGACCAGCAGGGCGTGGTCGCGGCGCGCGCGGCGCCAGTGCTCGTCACGGATGCTGCGCATCACGCCCGACAGGAAGGCCAGCAGCGGCACATCAGGGGGCCAGCGGCGCGAGCCGCCGAGGCTGCGCACGATGGCCTCGTTCAGTACGTCGGCCCAGCCGAGACCGCCGGGCAGGCCGCGGCTCCAAAGCCGCGCCAGCGCTTTCAGGCGCACCAGGTCGGTATCCGACAGGGTGCGCAAGGCGCGGCCGACATCGCCTGCCACGGCATCGGCGGTGCCGGCGGGGATGAAATGCGGGCGATTGCGTTCGGCGCTTTGCATGTCCTGACCAGTATGCGCTCGGCGAGGGCGCTCGCGGACACAGGGACGAAGTTTTTCTTTCCTGTCCGCGCGGCGCCCGGCCAAGCGCCCTCCCGTCAGCAGTTCACCAGGGGAGAGACGATGACCGACGATAGCGCCGCGATTCGCCGTTGGTATGCCGAGGATCTGCGATTGCGTGCGCCCGTGCGGCGCAACATGAGCGTCATCGACGCGTATGCCGCCGTGCCACGCGAGCGCTTTCTCGGGCCTGGTCCCTGGACGATCCGGCCGGATGTCGGTCCCGACGACGTGTTCACGACGCCAGACGCCGAGCCGCACTGGCTCTATCACGACGTGCTCGTCTCCATTGACCTGGAGCGCAAACTGAACAACGGCATGCCGAGCTTCTGGGCGCACAATTTCGACCATCTCGATCTCCAGCGCGGCGAGCGCGTGCTGCAGGTGGGCGCTGGCACCGGCTACTACAGCGCCGTCCTGGCGGAGATCGTCGGTCGCCACGGTAGCGTCGTGGCGGTCGAGTACGATGCCGATCTGGCGGCGAGCGCGAGGGCCAATCTCGCGGCCTGGTCGCAGGTCGAGGTCGTCGCCGGCGACGGTCGCACGCACGATCCGGGTCCCGTCGACGCCGTCGTGGTTTTCGCCGGCTCGACGCATCCGGCGCCGCCGTGGCTCGATCGCCTCAAGGAAGGGGGCCGGCTGATGATGCCGCTCACCGGCGCCAATTGGTGGGGCTTCATCCTGCGCGCGGAACGGCAGGGCGATTCGTTCAATACGCGCTCGATCGGCGGTGTCGGAATCTTCCCCTGCGTCGGCGGCCGGGACGAGGCGGCGGGCGAGCGGCTGCAAAAGGCGTTGGAAGGCGCGCAACCGCGCCATGTGCCGATCCGCGCCTTACATCGCGGCGATCCGGCGGCGGATGTCGGCGACAGGCTCTGGTACGCCGGCCCCGGTTTCTGGCTCGAACGTGCTCAGTCCTGAGACGCGGCCATCAGGCGCGCCTGCTCGGCGGCGCGGATCGCCGCGTCACGGCGATCTCGGGCGGCGCCGTCGAGCAGAAACATCGACAGTGTCAGCACTACGACGGCCACGCCGTAGACGTAGTAGACCCATGCGTCCGCCTGTAGCCGCAGGATGACCACGATCAGCGGCACCGGCAGGAAGGTGATGGTGAAGCGGATCCAGGTCGCGCGGTCATAGCGCCTGACGGCGGCGTCCGCCCGGGCGTCGAGCTCGGCGATACTCCGCGATTGCGCCACCATGGCCCGTCGCGGCTCAGGCGAAGCGGCCGTGGCAGTGCTTGTACTTCTTGCCCGAGCCGCAGGGGCAGATGGCGTTGCGCGAGACCTTGCCCCATGTGCCGGGGTCGTTCGGGTCGATCTTGGTCGCCGCGCGCGCGTTGCGCACCGGCTGCGGCCGTCCTGCCATGTTGTCGGTGGCCGGGTCGGGATCCAGGCCACCCGGCGGCAACGCGCCCGAGGAGGCGTCGGCGTACAGCGCGTCGGCGCCAGCCATGGCCGGGCTCTCGTGCATGGCCTGCATCGTCGACGGGTCGGGACCGGCCGGCATCTGCGGCGGTTCCTCGAAGCGGATCTGGACATAGGCCAGCACGCGCGTCACTTCCTCGCGCATGTTGGCGAGCATGTCGTCGAACAGGTTGAAGGCCTCGCGCTTATACTCGTTGAGCGGATCCTTCTGGCCATAGGCGCGCAGGCCGATGCCCTGGCGCAGCTGGTCGAGATGCAGCAGGTGCTCCTTCCAGGACTGGTCGAAGACCTGTAGCACGACGCTCTTCTCGACCTGGCGCATCACGTCGGGCCCGTAGTTCGCGGCCTTGCCGGCCATCAGGCTGTTGGCCTCGTTGAGCAGGCGCTCGCGGATCTCGTCGTCGGCGATGCCCTCTTCCTTGGCCCAGTCGGTGACCGGCAGGTCGAGCCCGAAGACGCGCTGCACGTGCTCCTTGAGCCCGGCGATGTCCCACTGCTCGGCGTAGCTGCCCTCGGGGATGGCGCGGCTGACCATGCCCTCGATGACCTGCTGGCGCATGCCCGAGACGGTGGTCGACAGGTCGTCCTCGCCCATCATCTCGATGCGCTCGGCATAGACCACCTTGCGCTGCGCGTTCATCACGTCGTCGTAGCGCAGCAGGTTCTTGCGGATCTCGAAGTTGCGCGCCTCGACCTTCTGCTGGGCGCGCTCTAGCGCCTTGTTGATCCAGCGGTGGACGATGGCCTCGCCCTCCTGCAGCCCGAGCTTCTGCAGCACGCCTTCCATGCGGTTGGTGCCGAAGATGCGCATCAGATCGTCGTCGAGCGACAGGAAGAATTTCGAGGCGCCGGGATCGCCCTGGCGGCCCGAGCGACCGCGCAGCTGGTTGTCGATGCGCCGGCTCTCGTGCCGCTCGGTGCCGATCACGAACAGGCCGCCGGCCTTGCGCACCCGATCGCGCGATTGCGCGATCTCGCTTTCGATCTCCGCCTTGCGCGCGTCGCGCTGGGCGTCGTCGGGCAGGCCCGGCAGCTCGGCGCGCAGGCGCATCTCGAGATTGCCGCCGAGCTGGATGTCAGTGCCGCGGCCGGCCATGTTGGTGGCGATGGTGACCTCGCCCGGCCGGCCGGCCTGGGCGATGATTGTCGCCTCCTGCTCGTGGAAGCGCGCGTTCAGCACCTGGTGCTTGATGCCCTTGGCGTTCAGCGCCGCCGAGAGCTCTTCGGATTTCTCGATCGACACTGTGCCGACCAGCACCGGCTGCTCGCGTTTCCGCGCCGCCTCGATCTCGGCGATGATCGCGGTCTGCTTTTCCTTGGCGGTGCGATACACCTCGTCGTCGTGGTCCTTGCGCGCCACGGTGACGTTGGTCGGGATCTCGACCACTTCCAGGCCGTAGATCTCCTGGAACTCCGCCGCCTCGGTCATCGCCGTGCCGGTCATGCCCGACAGCTTGGGGTACATGCGGAACAGGTTCTGGAAGGTGATCGAGGCCAGCGTCTGGTTCTCGCGTTGGATCTCGACCTGCTCCTTGGCCTCCAGCGCCTGGTGCAGGCCTTCGGAGTAGCGCCGGCCGGTCATCATGCGGCCGGTGAACTCGTCGATGATGATGACCTGGTTGTCCTTGACGATGTAGTCGACGTCGCGGGTGAACAGCTTGTGGGCGCGCAGCGCCTGCGTCGCGTGGTGCACCAGCGAGACGTTGTGCACGGCGTAGAGGTTGGAGTCGGCCTCGAGCAGGCCCTTCTCCTTCATCAGCTCCTCGATGCGCTCGGCGCCGACCTCGGTGAAGGACACGGTGCGCTGCTTCTCGTCCTTCTCGAAATGCTCGGCCGCCAGCAGCGGGATCAGCTGATCAACGTTGCGATAGAGCTCGGAGGAGTCCTCGGCAGGACCGGAGATGATCAACGGCGTGCGCGCCTCGTCGATCAGGATCGAATCGACCTCGTCGACGATGGCGAAGTTGAACGGCCGCTGCACCATCATGTCGCGATTGAACTTCATGTTGTCGCGCAGATAGTCGAAGCCGATTTCGTTGTTGGTGCCGTAGGTGACGTCGCAGGCATAGGCCGCGCGGCGCTCCTCGTCGCTGAGGTCGTGCACGATGCAGCCGACGGTCAGCCCGAGGAAGCGGTAGATCTGGCCCATCCACTCCGAGTCGCGGCGGGCGAGGTAGTCGTTCACGGTGACGACGTGCACGCCCTTGCTGGCGAGCGCGTTGAGGTAGACGGCCAGGGTGGCGACCAGGGTCTTGCCCTCGCCGGTCTTCATTTCGGCGATCTTGCCCTGGTGCAGCACCATCCCGCCCTTGAGCTGGACGTCGAAATGCCGCTGGCCGAGGGCGCGGATGGCCGCCTCGCGCACCGTGGCGAAGGCTTCAACGAGCAGGTCGTCCAGCGTCTCGCCCTTCGCCAGACGCTCCCGGAAGGCCGTGGTCCGGGCGCTCAATTGCTCGTCGGTCAGCGATTTGACGTCTGGTTCCAGCGCGTTGATGCGCGTCACCGGCTTGCCGAGGCCCTTGACGATGCGGTCGTTGGAGGTCCCGAAGATCTGTCGCGCGAGGGCGCCGAGCATTGAAAAACCTCGAAAAATCAGTAGGTCGCGGGCAGTGCCCGCGACCAGCCGCTGAGACATAGAGACGCTGTCGGGGAGTGTCAACGCACGCCGCCCGACGGCCGATCACGCCGTCGTGGCCCGGCGCAACTTGCGGCCGCCTTGGGCCTATGGTTAATGCTGCGCCCATTCGCCGGTCGTCCTGGGACGCCGAGCGCCAAATCCCCTCGAAACGGAGCCTTCACATCATGTTCCGCTGCCCGCGCGGCCTCGCCGCCGCCTTGCTGCTCGGCCTCGCCGGCAGCTGCGCGCTGGCCGCCAGCGCCGTCGCCCAGACGCCACCGGCGCCCGCTCCCGCCCCGGCCCCCGCCGCCGACCCTGTCGTGGCCACGGTCAATGGCCAGCCCATCCGGCTGTCCGAGGTCCAGCGCCAGCAGGCGACCTTGCCCGAGCAGTATCGCGCGCTGCCCCTGCAGATGATTTTCCCGGCGCTGCTCGATCAGATAGTCGACCGCCGCCTGATGATCTCGGAGGCGCGCAAGGCCGAGATCCAGAACACCGACGATTACAAACGTCGCATGGCCGATCTCGAAGAGCGCCTGGCGCAGGATGTATGGCTGACCCGCGAGATCGAGCGCCAGATCACCGCCGACAAGATCAAGGCGCGCTACGAGAAGAAGGTAAAGGACCTGCCGCCGGAAGACGAGGTTTCGGCCAAGCACATCCTCGTCGCCAGCGAGGATGACGCCAAGAAGATCATCGAGGAGCTCGGCAAGGGCGGTGATTTCGCCAAGATCGCCAAGGAGAAGTCGACCGACAAGGCCTCCGGCGCCCAGGGCGGCGACCTCGGCTGGTTCAAGAAGGGCGACATGGTGAAGGAATTCGCCGAGGCCGCCTTCGCGCTCGAGAAGGGCAAGACCACGACGGCGCCGGTGAAGACGCAATTCGGCTTCCACATCATCCGCCTGGAGGACCGCCGCAAGGCCGGCCCGCCGCCGATCGCCGAGATCGAGGACGAGATCAAGAGCGAGCTGACCCGCGAGGCCTTCGCGACGATGATCGAAGGCCTGCGCAAGGCGTCCAAGATCGAGAAGTTCAACATGGACGGCTCGCGCATCACCGAGGCGCCGGTGCCGCCGGGCGCGCCGCCGGCCGCCAAGCCGCCCGAGAAGAAGTAGTCGGGATCCGGCCAAACACCACCTCGCCACTGTGAATCGGTGGCGAGGATGGTGTAACCTCCGTCTTCCTGTACCGGCGCGTCCTCACGGGCGCGCCGATCCGCTTGTGTCCCGACTTTCCACCGCTGCCGCCCGAGAGGCGACGATGAGCGCACCAAATCCGGTTTCACCGCTGGCCCCCAAGACGGTGCCCAGCCTGCCGCGCATCGCCGGCATCAAGCTCGGCGCGGTCGAGGCCGGCATCCGCTACAAGGGCCGCCGCGATCTTATGGTCGCCGTGCTGCCGGCGGGCGCCGTTATCGCCGGCGTGCTCACGCGCTCGAAGACCGCCTCTGCGCCGGTCGATTGGTGCCGCAAGAACCTGGCGCGCGGCAAGGCGCGCGCCATCCTCGTCAACGCCGGCAACGCCAACGCCTTCACCGGCAAGCACGGCGAGAAGTCGGTCGAGGAGGCGACGCGCGCCGTAGCCCAGGCGCTGGGCTGCGCGCGCAACGAGGTTTTCATGGCGTCGACCGGCGTCATCGGCCAGCCGATGGATCCGACGCCGATCGTCAAGGCGACGCCGGCTCTGCTCAAGGGCGCGCGCGAGGATGGTTGGGCGGACGCGGCGGCGGCGATCATGACCACCGACACGTTTCCCAAGGTCGCGACGCGCACGGCGCGCATTGGCGACGGCACGGTGACGATCAACGGCTTCGCCAAGGGCTCGGGCATGATCGCCCCCGACATGGCGACGATGCTGGGCTTCGCCTTCACCGACGCCAAGCTGCCGGCCGGCGTACTGCAGAAGCTGCTGACCGACTCGACGGACAAGTCCTTCAATTGCGTGACGGTCGACGGCGACACCTCGACCAGCGACACCTTCCTGCTGGCCTCGACGGCCGCGGCGCGCCATCCCCGTGTCGAGGAGGCCGACGATCCGCTGCTGGCCGATTTCCGCCGCGCGCTCGACGAGCTGATGATCGAGCTGGCGCAGCTGGTGGCCAAGGACGGCGAGGGCGCCTCGAAGTTCATCACCATCAACGTCACCGGCGCCACCAGCAACGGCGCCGCGCGCAAGATCGGCCTGGCGGTGGCGAACTCGCCGCTGGTCAAGACCGCTATCGCCGGCGAGGACGCCAATTGGGGCCGCGTGGTGATGGCCGTCGGCAAGGCCGGCGAGAAGGCCGACCGCGACAAGCTGCGCATCTCCATGGGCGGCGTGCGCATCACCGACAATGGTCAGGTGGTGCCCAACTACGATGAGACGCCCGTCGTGAAGCACATCAAGGGCTCCGACGTGGTGATCGACATCGAGCTCGGTCTCGGTCGTGGTCGCTCGACGGTGTGGACCTGCGATCTCACCCATCGCTACATCGACATCAACGGCAGCTACCGCAGCTGATCGTCGGCGCGTGTTCAGCCCCACCTGTCATCCCGAGCGCGGCGAGGGATCTAGGGCGATCCTGGATCCCTCGCCGCGCTCGGGATGACAGCCGATCGCGATCCGCATGGACGCGTTCGAACCCTGTCCCGGCGGGCAGCCGCCGTTGGCGGGCCGCAAGCTCGTGCTGGTCGCCGCGGTCGCCATGATCGACATCGACGGCCGTGTGCTGATCGCCCAGCGGCCGGAAGGCAAGTCGATGGCCGGGCTTTGGGAATTCCCCGGCGGCAAGGTCGATCCCGGCGAGACGCCGGAGGAAGCCCTCGTACGCGAACTGCGCGAGGAGCTGGGCGTCGAGACGACGGGCAGCTGCCTCGCGCCGATCGCCTTCGCCTCGCACGGCTACGAGAACTTCCACCTGCTGATGCCGCTTTACGCCTGCCGCAAATGGCACGGCGCGCCCCGGCCGCGCGAGGGCCAGACCCTGAAATGGGTCGAGGTGCGGGCGCTCGCCGAGCACCCGATGCCGCCCGCTGACATCCCGCTGATCGCCCAGCTGCGCGACCTGCTGTAGCGACGCGCTACGCCGGCGGTGGCCTCAGCGCCTCGCCCGGACGCCAGCCGGTGAGGTGGCGGAAGATCACCGCCTGGGTGGCCGCGACCAGGCCGAGCTTGACGTAGGAGATCGTGGCCAGGATCAGGCCCAGGATCAGCGCGGCGCCGAGGCCCGCGCCTGGTCCGAGGAGCGTGCGCACGATGGCCATCGCCAGGCCGGCCAGGATCAGCTCGCCGATCATGCCGATCACGGAGACCACGAACACCGTGCCCATGGCGACCATCGCGTTGCCTTTGCTGTAGCGCCAGGCCATCGACGCGCGCCAGGTCTCGTCGACGGCCGGCGCAGCGAGGCCGAAGCTCAGCCGCATGCCGACCAAGGCGCCGACGAAGGCGAAGGGCACAAGAATGCCCAGCGCACGGACCTCGGGCGGCAGGCCGCGCACGTCGTTGGGTGTCAGCACCATCCGGTCGTCGGGCAACTGCAGCAGGAAGATGCCCATGATCACGATCGGCACGCCGAAGATCACAAGGAACTCGCGCAGGAAGCCTGTCTCGCGCGATGACCAACCTAGCCCAGCGACCACCGAAGCCTGTGGCGGACCCAGCAGCAGCCAGCGATACCAGCCGACTGCGAACATCGCCGTCGGGATCAGGTCGAGCAGCTTCACCAGGCCCAATAGCCTCGGCGAGGCGGGGCCATCCGACACCAGCCGCAGCCCCAGCATCAACGCGACGGAGATGATGGTCGGGATCAGCGCGAGGTCGAACAAGGCCCTGACATTGCTGAAGCAGAGCCGGAAGGTCTGCGTCATGACGTCGGGGAAATGCAGTGGCGGCGGCGAACTCATGCCGCCCCAATATGGCGGGCGAACGCGCGCCATGCCAGTGTCGCGTCAGCTTCCTGCTTTTTCGCCGGCGGGCCGCTCGATCGTCCCCAGCGCGTCGGCCAGCCGACCCTTGGCGGTGCCCGGCGCCAGCGGTTTCTGTTGCGAGGCGTGCGGCGCCCAGCCGTGCAGATGGATCACTTCGAACGTCGCGGGAATCCGCTGCTCGGGGCCGCCGTGGCGCCGTTCGTAGATGGACAGCGCGCGCAGCAGCGTCTCGCGGCGTGTCAGCGTCGAACGGCGGCCACGCACGGCGTTGCTTTCGCCCATGGCGCGCAGTTCGCGCAGCAACGCCAGCGCGTCGGGGTAGCTGACCTCGATCCGCTCGGCGTCGCCCACCGGCAGGGCGAAACCGGCGCGTTGCAGTAGCCCGGTGGCGTCGCGCAGATCGGCGAAGGGCGAGACGCGCGGGCTCAAGCCGCCCTCGACGTCGCTCTCGGCCTGGGCCAGCGCCTGGCGCAGTTGCCACAGCGTCTCGCCGCCCAGCAGCGCGCCGAGGAAGAGCCCGTCGGGCTTCAAGCTCTCGCGGATGCGCAGAAGGGTGCCCGGCAGATCGTTGACCCAGTGCAGGCTCATGGCGCTCAGCGCCAGATCGATGCTCCCCGGCGCGATTGGCGGCAACTCCTCGTCGCCGACTAAAACCGGGCCGTGCGCCCTGGCGCGATGTGCGAAGCCACCTGCGAGGTCCATCTGGAACAGGGTCCCGACGCCGCCACGCCGCGTGCCGTCGGGTAGCGCCAACGCGGCACCGACCTCGCCGGCATGGCAACCAAGGTCGAGCGCGACAGGGAAGGTCCGCTTGATGTCGTCGAGCCGATCGACCAGCCGCGTCGCGATCTCGCGCTTGAGGAAGGCCGCGCCGTCCCAGCCGCGCGCCGCCCGCTCGCGCCGCTGGCGTACCACCGCGCGGTCGAACACCAGCATCGGGTCGAGCATGCTCATGCGCGCGTGTAGCATGATTCGACGTTAGGATGGCCTGAACACTCATGTCCCCTCTCCCCTCACGGGAGGGGGAGAAGGAAGGGGATCGCATGGCCGACGAGGCGCGTGTCCGCGAGGAGATTTGCCGCATCGGCGAGAGCCTGTACCGGCGTGGCTATACCGTCGGCACCGCCGGCAATATCAGCGCGCGGCTGGACGACGGCTTCCTGATCACGCCGACCGACGCTTGCCTCGGTTTCCTCGAGGCGTCGCGGCTGGCCAAGCTCGATGCCAAGGGCGAGCAGGTCGGCGGCGATCGCGCCTCGAAGACCATCCTGCTGCACCGCGCGATCTATGGCGCGCGCCCCGATGCCGGTGGCGTGGTGCACACCCATTCCACCAACCTCGTCGCGCTGACGATGCTGCCCGATGTCGACCGCGCCGACGTACTGCCACCGATCACGCCCTATCATGTGATGAAGGTCGGTCACGTGCCGATGATCCCCTATCGCCGGCCGGGCGATCCCGAGGTCATCGATCTGGTGCTGGCGCACGCGTCCAAGGTACGCGCGGTGTTGCTCGAACGGCTGGGACCGGTGGTCTGGAATGACTCTGTTTCCAACGCCTGCTTCGCGCTGGAGGAGCTCGAGGAGACCGCCAAGCTCTGGCTGATGCTGCGCGCCCATCCGCCGCGCGGGCTGGATGCCGAGCGGATCGCGGAGATCAAGCGCGCCTTCAAGGTCGAGTACTGAGCGTCATCGAATCGTCGGATTCGGCGGTTGGAGTCCGTACCGCGATGTTGTTCGACGCCCTGCGCAAACGCTTGATCCCCGCCGCGCCGCCGACCTCCCTGGTCGGTCGCGCGCGTGGCCTCGCGCGTGGCGCGCTCGATACGCTGCTGCCGCCCCTGTGTCTGTCGTGCTCGGCCTTGGTGAGCGAACCGGGCGCGCTCTGCGCCGCGTGCTGGCCCAAGGTCTCCTTCCTCGCGCCGCCGCTTTGCGCGCGCTGCGGTTTTCCCTTCGAAGTCGACGCTGGAGCCGACACGCTGTGCGGCGCCTGCCTGACGCGCCCGCCGCGCTACGATCGGGCCCGCGCCGCCTTCCGCTACGAGGACGGTTCGCGCGGCCTGGTGCTGGCCTTCAAGCACGGCGACCGCACGGACGCGGCGCCGGCCTATGGCCGTTGGCTGGCGCGGGCTGGCGCCGAGCTGCTGGCCGACGCCGATTTCCTCGCGCCGGTGCCGCTGCACCGCTGGCGGCTGTTCTGGCGTCGCTACAACCAGGCGGCGTTGCTGGCGCACGCGACCGGCAAGGTCTCGGGCCGTACCGTGCTGCCCGACCTGCTGATCCGCCGCCGCAACACGCCCTCGCAGGCCGACCGCGACGCGCGCGAGCGTCGCCGCAACGTCGCCGGCGCCTTCGCGCTCAACGAGCGCTACCGGCCCTTCATCCGCGGCCGGCGCGTCGTGCTGGTCGACGACGTGCTGACCACCGGCGCCACCATCGAGGCCTGCACCCGCGTCCTGCGGCTGGCCGGCGCCGAGCGCGTCGACGTACTGACGCTCGCCCGCGTCGTTCGGCCGGAGTTTCGATCCTGAGCCCGTCCCTCTACACTCGCCGTGGCAGGAGAGTGTCGACATGCATGTGATTGTCGTGGGTGCGGGGATTTCCGGGCTGAGCACCGCCTGGGCGATGACCAAGCGCGGCCACAAGGTGACCTTGCTGGAGCGCGACGTGCTGCCCAACCCGCTGGCGGCCTCGGGCGACCAGCACCGTATCACCCGGCGCGCCTATGGCGAGATGCATGGCTACGCCACGCGCATGACCGAGTCCTTCGCCGCCTGGAACGAGCTGTGGGCCGATCTCGGCCGCGAGCACATGGCCCGGGTCGGCGTGAGTAGCGTCTCGCTCAAGCAGGGCGATCACGGTCAGATCTTCGCCGAGGGCATGGCGCGCGACGGTTTCTCGTTCGAGACCCTGAAGACCGAGGCGGCGGTCAAGCGCTACCCGTTCCTTAATGCCGAGCACGTGCGCGAGGTCTACCATTCGCGCGAAGGCGGTGCGCTGCTCTGCCAGCGAATCGCCTCCGATATGGCGGCGTGGCTGCAGGCCAAGAATGGCACTATCCGCACGCACGCGATCGTCGAGGGTGTCGACACCGAAGCGGCCGTCGTCACGCTGCGCACGGGCGAGAAATTGAGTGGCGATGCCGTCGTCGTCGCGGCCGGCGCCTGGGTCGGTACGCTGTTTCCCGACCTTGCGCCCAAGCTGGTTTCCCATCGCACCTGCGTCATCTACCTGGAGCCGCCCGCCGACCTGAAGGCGGCGTGGTCGACCGCGCCGTCGATGGCTGGCCTCGGCGTCGATGGCTATGTCCTGCCGCCGGTGAACGGCACGCAGCTAAAGTTCGGTGCCAGCTTCACGCGTACGCCGTGGAATCCCGACGAGGCCTTCGAGGTCGATCGCGCCACGGCGCTGGGCGTACGCGACGTCTTTGCGCCGCTGTTCGCGCGGATCGGCCAATACCGCGTCACGGACACACGCAAGTGTGTCTACACCTTCACAAATGACGAGCATTTCCACGGTGAACGCCGTGGTGCCACCTGGATCATTTCGGCCTGCTCCGGCCACGGCTACAAGTTCGGCACGGCGGTCGGGCGGCGCGTGGCCGATGCGCTGGAGAGCGGTGACGAGCGGACCTTGGCCGAGTGGCTCGCCGCCCGCGATTGAGGCGTCTATAGTCTGGTCCGACAACGAACCCAGCGACGAGGCCCCGATGGCCAAGGTTGAGATGTATACGACCCAGTGGTGCGGCTACTGCGCCCGCGCGCGGGGACTGCTGCAACGCAAGGGCGTCGCCTTCACCGAGTACGACGTCGAGGAGGAGTCCGGCAAGCGCGAGGAAGCGCGGGCGCGCTCGGGCGGGCGCACCTCGGTGCCGCAGATCTTCATCGATGGCAGGCATATCGGCGGCAGCGACGACATGGCCGCGCTCGAGGCGGCGGGCAAGCTCGACGCGCTGCTCGCGACCTGAACGGGGGAGTGTTTCGATGTCCGCGACGTTCACCGCCGGCCTGATCCAGGTCAACGCCACCAACGAGCTGGCGCCCAATATCGCCTTCATCGAGGAGCAGACGCGCCGCGCGCGCGACGCCGGCGCGGACTTCGTGATGACGCCCGAGAATTCGACCCTGATCGGCGCCAACCGCGGCGAGACCTTGGCCAAGGCGCTGCCCGAGGCCGAGCATCCCGGTCTTGCCTCGGCGCAGGCGATCGCGCGCGAATGCGGCGTGTGGTTCCTGGTCGGCTCGATCCACGTGAAAGTCGAGGCCGAGCGCAACGCCAACCGCTCCTACCTCGTAGCGCCCGATGGCGGCATCGTCGCCAGCTACGACAAGATCCACATGTTCGACGTGCAGCTCGCCGGCGGCGAGACCTATCGCGAGTCCTCGACCTTCCGCCCGGGTGACCAAGCGGTGATCGCCGAGACGCCATGGGGCAAGCTCGGCATGACCATCTGCTACGACCTGCGCTTCCCCTATCTCTATCGCGCGCTGGCGCATGGCGGGGCGGAGATGCTGTCGATTCCGTCGTCGTTCACCGTGCCCACGGGCCGCGCGCACTGGCACACATTGATGCGCGCGCGCGCCATCGAGACCGGCTGCTACGTCTTCGCGCCGGCGCAGGTCGGCAGCCACGCCGGCAACCGCAAGACCTATGGCCACTCGGTCGTGGTGGCGCCCTGGGGCGAGGTGATCGCCGATGCCGGTGACACCGGCCCGGGTTTCGTCACCGCGAAGATCGACATGGCCAAGGTCGCTGAGGCCCGCCAGGCCGTGCCCTCGCTGACCCACGACCGAAGCTACAGCGGCCCGACCGTGCGCACCTACACGCTGCCCAAGGCGGCGGAGTAGGTCAGGGCCGACGCGCGGCGATTCGCTGGACCATTGCCGGGCGGGGATCGCTCACCATCAAGGCCTCGTAGGCGATCACCGACAGGTCGCCGTCGCGCGCGACGTCGAGCAACTCGCCGTCGCGCAGCAGGAAGGCCGGGTTGCTCGGCTTGCCGAAGCGCTCGTTGCCGATCATGAACGTCTCGTAGAGCAGCACGCCGCCGGGCTCGAGCGCCGCCAGCAACGCGGGCCAGAGCGGCCGGTGCAGGTAGTTGGTCACGACCACGGCGCCGAAGCGTCGGCCCGCCAGGGGCCAGGGCGAGCCGTCCTCGAGGTCGGCGGGCACGATCTCGGCCGCGTCAGGGCCGGCGAGCGCCGACACGTCGCGATCGACCGCGACCACGCGGTGGCCGCGAGCGGCGAACAGCCGGCAATGCCGGCCTCCGCCAGCGGCGACGTCGAGCACGACCGCGCCGTTCGACACCAACGGCGCCCAGCGCGCGATCCATGGCGAGGGGCCCATGCCGCGCTCAGTACGCCGGCCGGCGCGGGTAGCCTCCGGGCGGGGCGTAGCCACGCTCGGCCGCCTCGCGCAGCACCCGCTGGCGCGCGTCGCGTTCCTGCAGCAGCCGGTTGGCGCGGTCGACCAGCGCCCGAGACGGTGGGATCGCGACCAGCGCCGACGCGAGGCCGCCAAGCTGTACGGCGGGGCCGCCGACGAAGCTGGCGACGTCGCGCGCCGCGGCCGTCTCCTGGTTGGGATCGAGATACAGCAGGTAGGCGTTGATGCGCGCCGATAGCGCCGGGTCCTGCTCCGGCGTGTCGAGCGGAAAGCCGCCCATCGCGGCGTGGGTTCCCGGGTACTTTTCGAGCTTCCAATCGCGCGCCGGGTCCATCCACGTGCCGGTGTTTCCGAACCACGGACGCGAGCCGATCTTTGGATCGCGGATCGCGTGGCGGCAGGTCAGGACGTTGGCCGGAATGACCGAGACGTTGTAAGGAAGGTCCATGCTCATATCGCGATCGACGGCGTCGAACAGGCCGAGGTAGCGGACCTCGATGCCGAGCCTCCGCAGATACTCGCAGAAGCACATCGCGATGAAGCCACCGCGGCTGTAGCCGAACACGAACACCACGGGCTGACCATCGGGGCCGGGCGTGTAAGTCGTGGTCTCGACCCGGCGCGGCATGCCGCTGCCGCCGGCCCGGGCGGGTGGGTACTGGTAATCGACCGTCGTCCCGATGCCTGGACAGTTCGCCTCGAAGACGCGGATTGCCTCGCGCAGGATGTTGTCACAATTGACGCCCAGCCCGTCCGGGCTGAGACCGTAATGTGTGACGGCGCCGCCGACTGCCCGATCGAAGCACTGCGAGACGAAGGACTGCTTTCGCATGGTCGTGTTGAGCCGCCAGTTCTCGGTCGAGATGTAACCGCCCCCAGTTCCCTCGAACCCGAACACGTATGTCTTGCCCACGTCCCTCTCTCCCTATCACCGTCGTCGAGGGGTCTACGCCACCAGCTGCCGTCGCATCCCCCGATTGGTACCGAATCGGACCGCCTGCGACGTCGACTTGCCAAATCACCATGGATAGCCCACATCTTGGCACTCCGGCGCCACGAGTGCCAAGCGCCTTCGCATTTCACGGTTCGGAATGATCAAGTACACGCTGCGTTGCTCGAAAGACCATCGGTTCGACAGCTGGTTCCGCGACAGCGCCACCTACGAAAAGCAGGAGAAGCGTCGGTTGCTGGAATGCCCGATCTGCGGCGACTCCAGGATCGAGCGCGCGCTGGTCGCGCCCAACGTGGCGGCCAAGGGCAACCGCAAGACGGGACCGGCCCGCTCCCGCCGCCCGGCCGAGGAGGCTCCGCCCGTGGCGGCCGAGGCGCCCGCCCAGCCGGTTGCCACCATTCCGCCGAACATGCCGCCCGAGCTGCGCAAGGTGCTGCTGGAGCTGCGCGGCCAGGTCGAGAAGAACTGCGACTATGTCGGCGACAGGTTCGCCGAGGAGGCGCGCAAGATCCATTACGGCGAGACCGACAAGCGCGGCATCTACGGCGAGACCTCCGACGAGGAGGCGGCGGCGCTGGCCGACGAGGGCATCGAGTTCGGCCGCCTGCCCTGGGTGCCCAAGGGCAACTGAACCGCGGCGGTCGACGCTCGGCGACACGGGCGTCATGATTTCTTCATCGTGCCTCCCGGGAGAGCCAATCGATGCCGGCATCGATCTTTCGTGCCGCCGCGCTCGCGGCGGGTATCCTTGCGACACTTGCCACATCGCCGGCCAGCGGGTTCGACGGTCTCGAACGCATCCTGAGAATGGTGCCGGCCTTGGATCCCGCGAAACGCGTTGCCTTGCTCAGCTACGCCCGGCTCAACGAGGCCATGGACGGTGCTGTTCGCGGGGTCGACACGGGCGGCGTGGCCGAGGCGTATCATCTCAAGGACGAGTTCCGTGGCCTTTTCGGTGTCGACATTACGGAACTTAGGGAGCAGGCGATTATCGGCGAACCGCCGTCCACGCTGACCTATGTGGTCCTCGACCGTGCGAGAATAGACGAGCTGACAGCGGCGCTGCGCAAACGCGGCTTCGAGCGCGAAGTCATAGGCGTGCACCACGTCTACGTGCGTGGCGTGGACTACGGTTTCGACATGCGCAACCGGAGACCAGCCGATCCGTTCGGCGGCGCACTTGGCGCGTCCCAGCGCATCCTTGTGCGCGACGATGCCATCGTGGTCGCCCGCGGCTGGCCCGATATGCGCGCGGCGATGGCGGCTCTCGATGGTGCGCGGCCACCGGTCACGGCGGTACTTGCCGCCGCGATCCCCGCGCTGCGCGACGCGGTCGGGCCAGGTGCGGTGGCCAGCCAAGCGGTGCTCTATGGAGTGCCCGCCTTCGCCGGCGCCACACTCGATCGCGAAACCATGGACGCGATCATGGCGGGCCGCGCGCCGAGCTTGCCCCGTTCGCCACCCGGCGGCGGCATGCCGCCCTTCGTCGCCGCGTGGCTGGTGGCCGGCGTTCACGGCAAGAACGCCTTCGCGGCGATCGCGGCGATATATGTCGATGAGGACTCGGCGCGGCGTGGCGCATCGGCAATCGCGCACCGGCTGAAGGAGTTCCGCCCCGGCGACGGCCCTACGCCCACCTACGAGGTCAAGATTTCGCCAGCGGACTCGGCGTGGGTGGGCGTCGTGATCGCGCGGTTCGCCGACCAGCCTTTGGCCAGCGGCGTGTCGATGCTGTCGCGATGGCACGGCGCAGTGAACGCGAGGGCTTTCACGCCGCTCGATCCACTGCGGTAGGCCCGCGCCGCAAACACTAGGACCTGCGCCGAAGTAAGCGGCGCGAGACTCGGTCGATGGCGGTGACGTAGGAAGGGGAGCGCCGGCATCCCGCCGACGCGCCCGAATGGACCCATGATCGCACGCGTTACGCTCTGCCTGGCGTTTGGCTTCACCGTCAGCATGTTCTTCCGCGGCGCCAATGGCGTGATCGCGCCCGAGCTGATGGCCGAGCTGAAGATCGCGCCGGCGCAGATGGGTCTGGTCACCGGCGCGTTCTTCCTGACCTTCGGGCTGGGGATGATTCCGGCCGGCCTAGCGCTGGATCGCTTCGGGCCACGGCACAGCATCGCGACCCTCTCGCTGGTTGGCGTCGTCGGCTGCGTGATTTTCGCCACGGCGACGGGCTGGATCGGCCTGGCGGTCGGTCGCGTCGCGCTGGCCATTGGTTGTGTCTGCATCCTCATGGGCTCTATGGCCACGCTGTCGCGCTGGGTGGAGCCCGCCCGTCTGGGCACTTATGCCGGCTATATCAGCGCCGCCGGCGCCGTCGGCAACATGCTGACCGCGACGCCGATGGCGCTTCTCGTCGAGTGGATCGGCTGGCGCGGCGCCTACTGGGTCTTCGCCTCGCTCTGCGTGATGGTGTCGGCGGCGATCTGGTTCGGCGTGCGTGACCAGCCCTCGGGCGAACCGCTTTCCTCGACACGCGAGACGCCGGGCGAGGTATGGGCGGGCCTGCGCGAGGTGCTGCGCTTCCCCTACCTCCTGCCGTTCATGGCGGCGCAGGCGGTGATCTATCCCACCGCCGTGACCATTACCGGGCTGTGGATCGGCCCTTTCCTCGCCGATGTCTACGGCCTGTCGCCGACGGTGCGCGGCAACGTGCTGCTGCTCATCACCGCGATCGGTCTCGTCGGCAGCCTGGTGATCGGACGCCTGGATGCCCTGTTCAACACGCGCAAGGGCGTGGTCGTCGGCCTGACGCTGGTCACCACCACCAGCCTGCTGCCGCTGGCGCTCTGGGGTGGCGCGCCGCTCTGGCTCGCCATGCTCTGCCTGTGCGGGGCGATCGGGGTGGCCGGCGTGATCAGCGTCCTGCACACCCATGTGCGCGTCAGCTTCCCTGAGCGTCTCGCTGGCCGCGGGCTGTCGACGATCAACGCCGCCAACATGGGCGGCGCTTTCCTGTTGTCGGCCGCGACAGGCGCGATCGTCGATCAGTTCCGCGGCGCCTCGGGCGCGGCGCCGCCGCTGGCCTATCAGCTGGTCTTCGCCTTCCTGATCGCGGCGCTGCTGATCGGGCTGTGGTGCTATCGCAAAGTGCCCGACGTGAGGCCGCGACCGTAGTCGCGGCCTCGATCGATCAGCGCAGCGCGGCGCAGGCGCGCTGGATGCGGCGGCCGGCTTCCTCGACCAGCTCCGTCGCGGTGGCGTAGGAGATGCGGAAAGCCGGGCCCATGCCGAAGGCCGAGCCCTGCACCACCGACAGCCCCTCGGCCTCGAGCAGGTAGTTCACGAAGTCGGTGTCGTTGGCGATCGTCTTGCCGTCGGGCGTCTTCTTGCCGATCGTGCCGGCGCAGGACGGGTAGACGTAGAACGCGCCTTCCGGCCGCGGGCATTTGATGCCGGTGGCCTGGTTCAGCATCGACACGATCAGGTCGCGGCGCTGCCGGAAGATGGCGTTGTTCCTCGGGATGAAGTCGGTCGGCCCATTGAGCGCCGCCACCGACGCCGCCTGGCTGATCGAGCTGGCGTTCGACGTGCTCTGCGACTGGATCGTGATCATGGCGTTGATCAGCGCCTGCGGCCCGGCCGCGTAGCCGATACGCCAGCCGGTCATGCAGTACGCCTTCGACACGCCGTTCATGGTCAGAGTGCGGTCGAACAGACCGGGCTCGACCTGCGCCGGCGTCGTGAACACGAAATCATCGTAGACCAGCTTCTCGTACATGTCGTCGGTCAGCACCCAGACATGCGGATGCTTCAGCAGCACGTCGCACAGCGCGCGCAGCTCGGCCTTGGAATAGGCCGCGCCCGTGGGGTTCGACGGCGAGTTCAGGATCAGCCACTTGGTGCGCGGCGTGATGGCGCGCTCGAGATCCTCGGGCTGCAGCTTGAAACCTTTGGACTCCGGGCAATTCACGATTACCGGCGTGCCGTCGGCGACCGCGACCATTTCAGGATAGGACACCCAGTAGGGCGCCGGCACGATCACCTCGTCGCCGGCATTGAGCGTCGCCAGCATGGCGTTGAAGATGACCTGCTTGCCGCCGTTGGTGACCAGGGTCTGCGAGACCTTGTAGTCCAGGCCGTGGTCGCGCTTGAACTTGTCGACGATCGCCTGGCGCAACGCCGGCGTGCCGGCAATCGCGGTATAGCGCGTGTCGTTCTCGCGGATCGCCTTGTAGGCGGCTTCCTTGATGTGGTCGGGGGTCGGGAAGTCCGGCTCGCCGGCGGCCAGCCCGATGACGTCTTTGCCCGCCGCTTTCATCTCCAGGAACTTGCCCTGCGCGGCGTTCGTGGGAGACGGCTTGATGCGGCTGAGACGGTCGGCGATGAAGGCCATGGCTGGGGTTTCCCGGAAGTCGCCCGGTAACCGCCGGGCACGCGCCCGTTTTGGGCGGCGCAACCTAATGGCAGGCGCCCCGGCCCGCAAGGCGGGGTGGGGGAAATCTTGTCCTCGCACAATCGCGCGGGGACGCCTCAGCGGCCGCCGGCCTGCGGATCGAGCGTGAACAGCTCCTGCGGCTGGGCAACGCCGCGCAGAGCGTAGCGACCCAGCGACACCAGGCGATCGCGCTTGCCGCCGCAAGCCGATGCGAACGCCGATGAGACAATGATGCGCTGGTCGATCGAGCGCGACAGCGCGGCCATGCGGCTTGCCTCGTTGACCGCCGGGCCGAGCACGGTGAAGTCGAGTCGCGAGCGGCCGCCGAAATTGCCGTAGAGCAGCTCGCCCTCGTGCAGCGCGAGATAGAGATCGGTGGTCGGCAGGCCGTCGGCGCCGCGCGTGGCGCTGAGCGCCGTGGCAGCGTCGATCGCCTCCTTTGCCGCCTTCAGCGCGTGACCACACGCATCCTCCAGGTGCTCGCCGGGGAAGATCGCCAGCATGCCGTCACCCATGAACTTCAAGACGTTGCCGCCATGCGCCTCGAGCGTGTCGACGACGGTGCCGGCGTAGTCGTTGAGCAGGCCCAGGAGCAGGTGACGATCGATGCTGTCGGCGACGCGGGTGAAGCCCGAGAGATCGCTGAACCAGATCACCGCGCGGATGCTCTCGGCGCGACCGCGTTCGATATTGCCCGCGAGCACCCGCTTGGCCGCGTCCTCGCCGAGATAGGTGCCGAGCAAGGTACGCGTCGTGGTGTGCAGGACGTTGCGGTTGAAGGCCAGCGCCAGCGGCTTCTGGATGCTTTCGATCAGCGCCATCTGCGCGTTGCCGAAACCGCCGGGCGCGTCCGTCAGCCACGAGCTGATCATGCCGTCCATCTCCGCCAGCGTGGCGCCGTCGCCATAGCGCATGACGAAGGCGGCGTATTCGGTGCCGCCCTCGCTGGCAAAGCGGTCGAGCAGCGGGAATTCGCCGGTCGGCGCGCCCTCACCCAGCTTGCGGCGCAGCGAGCTCTCGCGATTGACCAGCATGTGGCGGAACGGGCTCTGGACCCAGTCCGGACTGTTCTCCTCGAACGTGCCACGGTCGAGCATCGTCATCTCGACGCCGCCTTCGCGGGTCCAGTGGAAGCTGCGCGTATCGATGGTCGGATGCAACACGTCGGACCCGAGATTGATGCGCTTGAGGCTCGCGCCGTGGCCATTGAGCCGGTCCGCCAGCGCCGGCAGGAATTGCTTGATCGGCGTGCCGTCGAGGCCCTGATCGATCAGCCAGTCGGTCATGTCACGGATATCGTCGACGCTCATGGGCTCCCAGATGGGGACCCGTACGGCGAATTTGTAGGTCGATCCTCGGGACGCTTGCCCAGATCGTTGGCCGCCCGCAGAATCGGCCGTCGCCGTCGCGCCGGAGAATGCCATGGTCAATCGATTCGCCGTTTTGATGCTGGGACTCGGAGCGCTGGGCCCGGTTCCGGCGCTCGCCCAGGACCAGACACCCGTCCAGCGCGGCCGGGCAGTGGCGGATAGTCGCTGCGCCGACTGTCACGCGGTGCGCGCGGGCGAGACCGTCTCCCCCAATGCGGCGGCGGCCAGCTTCACCCGTGTCGCCACCACGCCCGGCATGACGGAACTGGCGCTGCAGGCGGCGCTGCAGACCTCGCATCGGACAATGCCGAACCTGATCCTCGACGCCGACGAGATGCGCGACGTCATCGCTTACATCCTGAGTCTGGCGAAACGTTAGGCCTCAGTCGACGCGCCTGACCTCGACGCGCACGGTCATATCCGACTCGGGCACGCCGCTGCGCCGGCCGGTGACCGGCGCGGCCTCGGTGTAGTCGAGGCCGACGGCGAGCTTGAGGTAGTCGCCGGTCGGCGACAGGCCGCTCGCCGGATCGAAGCCGACCCAGCCGAGATCGGGCACATGGGCCTCGGCCCAGGCATGACTCGCACCGGCCACGGGTGGATCGGAGTCGATACGCTTGTAGCCGCTGACATAGCGCGCGGGTATGCCGAGACGACGGCAGCATGCGATGAAGGCATGCGACTGGTCCTGACGCACGCCTTCGCCACGTCGCAAGGCCTCGAGCGCCGTGGTCTCGACCGTCGAGGCACCGAGCTTGTAGGCGATGCGCGCGCGGATTCGATACATGATTTCGTGCAGGAGCGGGACACGGCCCTGGATGTCGGCGACGCGCGGCGCGAGGTCGCCGACCACGGCGTCGACCGACGAATCGTGCTTCGCGAGGCCGGTGTTGCGCAGCCAGAACGAGGGTGGCAAGGGATCCGGGCCGGGGTAGCGCAGCCAGCTATGGTCGGTCGACCAAGTGTACTCGCCGTGCGCGACCAGTTCGACCTCGCGATGCGGCACGGTGAGCGAGAAGGTGCTGACGGCGTTGCCGTGGCCGTCGGTCCAGTCGAGCCGCTTGCCCGGCCCGCGCACGCTCCAGGAGAGGATTCGCTGGCCCTCGGCCGGCTTCGGCGTCAGACGGGTGTCGTCGATCGAATAGCGCACCGGCTCGGCGAAGCGGAACCTGGTGACGTGGGTTACGGCGAGGCGCATCGGACTCTCCTACCTTCCCCCGGAGGGGGAAGGTGGTACGCCGAAGACGTGCCGGATGGGGGATGTCGAAGACGGACAACGGAGTCCGTCTTCGACATCCCCCATCCGCCCTTCGGGCACCTTCTCCCACCGGGGGAAGGTATGAATCGAATTCATCTTCATCCTCAATCCAGCAGGAACTGGCGGCCGATCTCGTGCGACAACGCATCGAGGCGGTCGCGCAGATCCTCGAGGAAGTCGCGCAGCCCGGCCTCGAAGATGTCGTCGATGCGGCCGTAGCGCAGCTCGGCATGCAGCGCGCCGGCCTGGCGATCGGCCTCGCCGCGACTGCCGTAGAGGTCGGCCAGCTCGCGCATGCTCAGATCGAGCTGCCACAGGCAGTGATGGATCGAGCGCGGCAGGTCGCGGCGCAGGATCATCAGCTCGGCCACGCGGCGCGGCTCGATGCGCGCGCGATAGACACGGCGATAGGTGCGCAGCGCGCCGATGCAGGTAAGGATCTCCGACCAGCCGTAGTAGTCGACGCCGTCGCGTACCTCGGGCGCGCCGTCGGGCTGCAGACGGTGATACTTCACGTCGAGGATGCGGATGGTGTTGTCGGCGCGCTCCAGATAGGTGCCGAGCGACAGGAAGTTCCAGGCCTGATCGCGCAGCAGGGTGGATTGCGCCGCGCCGGCGATCATCACGGTCTGCTTCTTTACCGTCTCGACGAAGGCACCGTGGTCGACGCCGCGCTTGCGGCGCGCGATCGCCGAGACCTCGAGCCAAAGCCCGTTGAGGCTCTCCCAGACGTCTGTGGTGAGGTTGTTGCGCTCGGCCCTGGCGTTGTCGCGCGCGGCGCGCACCGAATTGAACACGCTCGAGGGGTTCTCGGCGTTGAGCGTCATGAAATCGATCAGCTGCGGCAGCTCGCCGTCAGGATGGATCGCCTCGAAGGCCTCGGCGAGGCCATACATCTCGGCGACGTCGAAGGCCTCGGTCTTGCTCGACTGCAGCGCCGTGCGCTGCGTAGCTTCCAGCAGGCGCGCCATGTTCTCGGCGCGCTGCAGGTAACGGCCCATCCAGTACAGGTTCTTGGCGGTGCTGCTCAGCATGGCGCGGCCGCCCTCACGACTGGCTTTGCGTCTGCGACGCTGGCTGGCCGCCCGGCCCCAGCACCCAGGTATCCTTGGTGCCGCCGCCCTGGCTGGAGTTCACCACCAGCGAGCCGTCCTTCAGCGCCACGCGCGTGAGCCCGCCCGGCACGATGGTGATGTCCTTGCCCGACAGCACGAAGGGCCGCAGATCGACATGGCGCGGCGCCACGCCCTGGTTGACGAAGGTCGGGCAGGTGCTGAGCGCCAAAGTCGGCTGGGCGATGTAGTCGTAGGGATGCGCCACGAGATGGGCACGGAATTCCTCGATCTCCGCCTTGGTCGAGGTCGGGCCCACCAGCATGCCCTTGCCGCCGGAGCCGTGGACCTCCTTGACCACCAGCTCGGGCAGGTTGTCGAGGATGTACTTCAGATCGTCGGGCCGATCGCCGCGATGCGTCGGCACGTTCTGCAGGATCGGCTCCTCGCCGAGATAGAAGCGGATCATGTCGGGGACGTAGACGTAGGTCGACTTGTCGTCGGCCACGCCGTTGCCGATGGCGTTGACCACGTTGACGCGCCGAGACCGCAAGGCGCCGATCAGGCCGGGCAGGCCCAGCATCGAGTCGGGCCGGAAGGCCAGCGGATCGAGGAAGGCGTCGTCGATGCGGCGGTAGATCACGTCGACGCGCTGCGGGCCGCGCGGCGTGCGCATGTAGACGCGGCCCTCGTCGACGAACAGGTCGGTGCCTTCGACCAGCTCGATGCCCATCTCGTCGGCGAGGAAGGCGTGCTCGAAATAGGCGCTGTTGTACTGGCCGGGCGTCAGCAGCACGACATTGGGCTCGGCCTCGTCGCTGAACGACACCGAGCGCAGCGTGGCGAGCAGCTCCTCGGTGTAGTTGGCGACCGGCAGCACGCCCATGGTGGCGAACAGCTCGGGCGCCAGCCGCATCATGACCTCGCGGTTCTCCAGCACATAGGAGACGCCCGAGGGCGTGCGCACGTTGTCCTCGAGCACGAAGAAGTCGCGCTCACCCACGCGCACGATGTCGATGCCGGCGATATGGCAATGCACGCCGCCGGGCAGCTCGAGATCCTGCGCCAGCGGCACGAACTCGGCGTTGAGCAGCAGCTGGCGCTCGGGAATCACGCCGGCGCGGCAGATCTGACGCTCGCCATAGGCGTCGGTGAGGAAGGCGTTGAGCGCCTTCACGCGCTGTGTCAGGCCGCGCTCGAGGTACTTCCATTCGTCGTGGGCGATCACGCGCGGGATGATGTCGAAGGGGATCGTCGTCTCGTGCCCGTCGGCCGCGCCATAGGCGCCGAAGGTGATGCCCTGGCGGCGGTAGAACAGGTCGACCTCGCCGCGCTTGGCTTCCAGGGTGGCCGCCGGCGTGTCGGCCAGCCACTGCGCCACGTCGCGGTAGGGCGCACGCACGCCGTCGGGTGCGGAGGTCATCTCGTCGAAGGCCTTGATGCCCGCCATGCGGTTCGCTCTCCCCAACGCGCTTGAACACCATCCCAACCGATTCGTGCCCAAGATGATAGCAAAAAGCACGCCAGCGACCGGCCCTTGACCGCGACGCGTCAGGCGCCGCACGGTTCGCGGGCACCGAGTGGAAGGAATTGCCATGAAACAGGTCCAGTTGAGCGCTTACGGCGTGCCAGAGCAGGTCGCGCGCTGCGTCGAGGTACCCGATGTCGGCGCCCCGGCGGCCGACGAGGTCGTCTTCGACGTGCTGCTGTTTCCGATCAATCCGGCCGATGTCTGGTTCTGCCGCGGCTCCTATCGCCTGAAGCCGCCGCTGCCGGCGACGCCGGGCGCCGAGTGCGTGGGGCGCGTCGCCGCGGTGGGCGCCTCGGTCGCGCACGTGAAGCCGGGCGAACTGGTGATCAACCTGCAGCGCGAGAACTGGGCGCAGCGCCGGCGCGTGAAGGGCGCCGACGTCATCAAGATTCCCGCCGGCATCGACCTCAAGCAGGCGGCGATGGTGCGCATCAATCCACCCACCGCCGCGTTGATGCTGAGCGACTTCGTCGACCTGCGGCCGGGTGACTGGGTGATCCAGAACGTCGCCAATTCCGCCGTCGGCAAGCTGCTGATCCGCCTGGCCAGAGGCCGGGGCCTGCGCACGCTCAACGTCGTGCGCCGCGAGTCCCTGTTCGCCGAGCTGAAGGCGCTGGGCGCCGACGCCTGCGTCGTCGACGGCCCCGATCTGTGGCAGCGGGCCCGCGCGCTCGCCGACAACGCGCCGATCAAGCTGGGCATTGACGCGGTGTCCGGCGAGGCTACGGGCCGATTGGGTGGCTGCGTCGCCGATGGCGGCACGGTGTGCAACTACGGCTCGATGACCGGCCAGGATCCGATCATGAACCGCGCCGACGTGATCTATCGCGGTGTGATCTTGACCGGTTTCATGCTCGGCCGCTTCCTGGCCAAGCGATCGATCGAGCAGGTGCGCGCGCTGTACGCCGAGCTGGCCGATCGCGTCGTATCGGGCGACCTCAATGCGCCGGTCGAGAAGATCTATCCGATCGAGGACATTCAGGCGGCGCTGGTGCGCGCGCAACAGGGCGAGCGCACCGGAAAAATCCTCGTCGCCCCCAACGGGCCGGTGTGAGCTAGACCTCGAAGCCCTGCGCCTTCAGCCGCGCCTTTTGCTCCTCCAACTCGCGCAGGATGGTCATGTTCATCAGCAGCACCTCGACCATGCGGAACTTGCCGGGCTCGTCGTGCTTGGGCGCGGCCTGCGAGATCGCGGCGCCGGCGCCCATCACGCCCTTGCCGTTCATGGCGATGATCTGGCTCTTGGGCGCCTTGCGCTTGGCGAGCTGATCCCACACGCGCTGGGCGCGCTTGAGCGACAGCCAGTCCAGCGTCTTCTCGTTCTTGCTTTCGAGCTTGTCGGCGTGACCGATGATCCATACGCGACGCCAGGGCGAGACGGCGAGAAACGCCGCCGCGTCGTCCAGCGCCGGGCCATGATCGGCGCGCACATGCGCGTCGCCCTGCGTGAAGTCGAACAGCTTCAGCTTCACGCCGCCCGGCACTTCCCACCACTGCACATGCGTTCCGAGGCGATTGGCCGATTCCACGAACCGTCGCGTCTCTTCCGCCTTGCTGGGCGGCGGCGTCGTGTTGGCGGGCGTATGGATGGGATTGATGCCGACGGGCCGGTTGCGGAGCATGGTGCTTCCCCCCTTTGGTTTCATTCGCAGGCCTTCATGGACCACCCCGGGCAGGCGCGCTGTTCCCCGCGGCACAGGCCTTGGCAGGGCGGCCGTGGGTTGCGATCATGCTCGCCAGTGGGCGGGTTGCCGCCGGAGGAGGGATCGATGCCGAAGGACCAGGTGCAGGACTACGCGTCGGAAGTCGCGGCCGTGGAGAGCACGCTGCAGACCTATTTCGACGGGCTCTACGAGGGCGATCCGGCCAAGCTCGGCACCGCCTTCCATCCGTTCGCGCATCTCTACGCGGTTGGCGCCGACGGCAAGGCCACCGACACGCCGCGCGAGGATTGGCTGAAGGCGGTCGGCGGCCGGCCGTCGGCGAAGTCCAAGGGCGACGAACGGCGCGATCGCATCGTGTCGATCGACTTCAACGGCCCCAACGCGGCCTTCGCCAAGGTCGAGTGCCAGCTGCCGCCGCGCTACTTCACCGACTATCTCACGCTCTTGAAGATCGAGGGCCGCTGGCAGGTGATCGCCAAGGCCTACACGGCGGTGACCAGGTAGTCAGAGCGGACCACCGAGGATCGCGCTGAACAAGCAGACGAGCGCGATCCCGGTGAGCGGCCAGCGCAGGCGCGGATACCACGCGGGCACGAAGTCGCGCCGCGCGCCATAGATGTCGTAGGCGAGCGCGCCGAGGAAGCCGGCGGCCATGACGGAAAGGCCGGCCCGGCCGCCGATGGCGAGCGCGACGAAGCCCACGAGAACCGGAAGGATCGAGACGGCGAGGCGCGCGGCCGGCACCGGCTGCTCGCGCATCGCCAGGCCCCAGTGCACGGCGCCAAGGAACGACAGCGCGCAGGCGGCGTAGGCGCTCAGCAGCGAGGTGCCGTAGAGGCGCCAGTCGAGCGTGCCGCCATAAGCCGCGAGCGCGGCGCCGGCGACGAACGGCGCCAGCGAGGCGATCCCGATGATCACGGCGGCGAGCGGCGGCGACGGTCGCGCCGCCAGTAGGTGTCCCGGCTGGCGCGGCCTGGCGTCAGTCCGCTTCGAATCGCGTGGAGGCGTCGCCTACTCCTTCACGTCGGCGGCGACCTTGACGCTGATCATCTTGTCGGGCGTGCGCGGCGGCTCGCCCTTGGCGATCTTGTCGACGAACTCCATGCCCGAGGTGACCCTGCCCCAGACAGTGTACTTGCCGTCGAGGAAGCGCGCGTCGGCGAAGACGATGAAGAACTGGCTGCGCGCGCTGTTGGGATCGTTGGTGCGCGCCATCGAAGCGATGCCGCGCACATGCGGTTCCTTGGAGAACTCCGCCGGCAGCGGATCGCCCATGCCGCCCGAGCCGGTGCCCGAGGGATCGCCGGTCTGCGCCATGAAGCCGTCGATCACGCGATGGAACACCACGCCATCGTACTTGCCCTCGCGCGCCAGCTTCTTGATCTGCGCGACATGCTTGGGCGCGAGGTCGGGGCGCATCTGGATGACGACGCGGCCGTCCTTGAGCTGGATGAAGAGCGTGTTCTCGCGGTCCATGGCCTGACTCTCGCTGGCGACCGAAAGGAAGACGAGCGTTGCCACAATCGATGCGATCCAGCGCATGGTGTCCTCGGGTCGGTTGGTTTTCGGATGGTGGGTTGAAGAGGCGCGCGGACCATGGCCGAACCGATTCGACGTGGCAACCGCTTTAGCGGGCCGTCCCGGGGTGGCTTAATCTGGTGTTGCAGCTCGCCTCCCTTAACTCACTGGCTGTGCGATAGGAGCGGAGAATCCAGCTTCCTGATGTGTCGCGCGAGCTCGATGATATAACTATCTTGATCTATTGAATTTTACTTAAGTTATTGAGAAAGAATGAGAAATTGCTGTTTTTTCACTGTCGTTGCGATCACGGTGCGCGTATTCTTGAGACGATATTCGATCTCATAGTCCGTGCCATTTTCTGACGTAGGCGACAAATGCGTTTTTCAGGTGGTCCCGAGGACGGGGCGCTGCGCGGCCGGGCCGTGCATTCTCCGGCGGAGGCAACCCTAGTCGAAACCGGCGGGCAATCCGCGTCGGGCGACGGCATCTTTCCGCCGCAGCGATCCAACAATCGCACGCGCCAGCTCGAGGAGACGTGGCTGCTGCTGTTCCGCGAGCTGCGCGGGCCGGTTGACTCCGCGCTCTCGGGCGGCCTGTCGGCCGGCGATATCGCCTATCGCCTGGGCGAGTTGGTGCACAGCTACTTCCGCACGCGCGGCGTGACGCTGACCAGCTTCGAGTTGCGGCGCATCGTCGTGGAATTGCTCGACAACCACAAACGCGGCTGGCCGACTCTCAAGCCGCCGCCAGGCCCCAGCGTGCCGCCCTCCAGCCTGGTCGATTTTGTCGATGGCGACCCCGACGCGCGCGCGATCCGCAAGGCCGCCGCGCTGTCCCCGGAAATCGCGCCGTCGCCCGCGGCGGCGCCTGTTGAAGTGGAGTCGATGCCTTCACCGCTGGTCAGTATCGAGCCCCGCCCGGACGCGCGGCCGGCGGTTTCCCACCTGTCGGTCGAGAATGTCGGCCCGGGCATCTCCGCGGTGATTCCACGCCGCCGGCCGATGCCGGACCTGTCGTCGCCGCGGGATCCCGGGGACAGGTTGACGCCGGAGCAGATCGCCAAGATGGAGGCCGCCGCCGCCGACGCCGCCGAGGCGGTCTACGGGGTCGAAGCGCCGGCCGTCGAGCTGGTCCGGGCGGAGTCGCCGACGACCGCGACGGCGATACCGCCTGTCGACGCCTCCTCGGCGGAAGTCTCCGCCGACGCGACATCGGCCGCCGCCGGACCGCGTGTCGGCGATACCGAGCGCGCGCCGCCGGGACGTCCCGTCACCGCCGTTATGGCCGGGCTCGACGTGCTCGAGCCGCCGCTGCGCGACCCCGATGTGACGGCGATCATGGTCAACGCCCCTGACGCGGTGTTCGTCGAGCGGCGTGGCCGGATCGAGCGCGTCGGCGGTTTCAGCGACCGGGCGCATCTGGACGCCGTGCTCGAACGCCTGGCGCGTTTCGCCGGCAAGCCCGCGACCGACGCCGTACGGTCGGTGGTCGAGGGACGCCTGCCCGACGGCGGTCGCTTCGTCATCGTCTCGCCGCCACTGGCGCCCCAGGGTCCGCTGTGCACGATCACGCGCCCGCCGGCGCCGACGGCGACACTCGACGATCTCGTCGACCGCGAGACGCTGTCGCGACCCATGGCCGACTTGCTGCGCGCCGCGTCGCACGGGCGGCTCAACATGCTGGTCAGCGGCCGCGCCGAGTCCGGCCGCACGACCATGCTGTCGGCGCTGGCGCGGGCGGTCTCGCCGGGTGAACGCGTCGTGACGGTCGAGCGCCGGCCGGAGCTGCGTCTCGACCTCGCCAACGTTGTCAGCCTGGTCGCGCCCGAGGCCGGGCTCGAGATGGTGCCGGCGATCGACCTGTCGCTGGCGATATCGGCGGCCTCGCGTCTGCGGCCCGACCGGCTGGTGATCGACGGCCTGGGCAATGGCGCCGTGGCGGCGCTGGCGAGCTTGATCGACGCCGGCCGCGACGGCGTCGTGGCGAGCTGCGAGGCGAGCACGCCGGCCGCCGCGCTCGAGGACTTGGCGCGCCTAATCGCCGAGGCGCAACCGCGGGAGACGTTGGCGGCGGCGCGCAAGCGGCTCGCCGGCGTGTTCGACCTTGTGGTCCATCTCGAGCCGTTCCGCCATGGCGTGCGGCGTGTCAGCCATATCGCCGAGGTCGCCATCATCGATGGCGAACGCGTCGATGGCATGGATCTGTTCTCGTACGATCGGGAGTCCGCCCGCCTGGGCGGCGGCTTCGTCGCCGCCGGCCGCCAGCCGCTGTTCCTGCCGCGGCTGGCGAAGCTCGGCCTCGATCAGGGCCTGTTCGACCCGGCGTAGCCGCCGCCGATCAGCCCTGCGAGCGCACCAGCTTGCCGGGCCGTGCGCCGGTCTCCTCGCCCTTCTCGAAGATGGGCGTGCCCGAACAGATCGTCATGTCGTAGCCATCGACCTGCTGCACCAGGCGGCGCCCGCCCGCCGGCAGGTCGAAGATCATCTTCGGCGAATGCAGCCGCAGGCCGTCGAAGTCGATGACGTTCACGTCGGCCTTGAGGCCCGGCTGGAGGCGGCCACGGTCCTTGAAGCCGTAGAAATCCGCCGTCTCGCTGGTCATGTGCTTGACGACGCGCTCCAGCTTCATGCGCGGGCCGCGCGTGCGGTCGCGCACCCAGTGCGCGAGCATCGAGGTGTTGAGCGAGGCGTCGCAGATCACGCCGCAATGCGCGCCGCCATCGCTCAGCCCGAGGATGGTGTGCGGATGCTCGATCATCTCGCGCACCACCTCGAGATCGCCGTGCACGTAGTTGGTGACCGGGAAGTACACCATCCGGTTCCCATCGCCGCCGACCAGATAGTCGTAGCAATACGCCGCCGGGTCGACGCCTTCGCGCGCCGCCAGGGCGGCGATGCTGCGCTCCGGCGGCGGCTCATAGTCCGGCTGCTCGCCCAGCGGGTACATGCGGTCCCAGCGCGTCGCGATCTGCCGCGACAGCGGCGGCAGCACCTCGAGCAGCCGCGGCGAGGCTTCCTGCGACAGCACCAGGCGGCGCATCTCAGGCGTACGCAGCTTCGCCAGCATCTCGGCAGGCGGCAGCTTGGCGGCCGCGGCGTAGGCCTCGCGCAGCGCGAAGGGGTTGAGCGACGTGCCAAGGCCCAAGGTCAGGCCCACCGGGCGTCCCGCGACCTGGGCGTACATCGGCAGCTTATCGGCGCGGGCGGCGTCGACGCCAGCCATCAGTCGGCGCCAACGCTGCGGATCGTAGCTGCGATCGGTGAGCAGGAACCACACCGGCCGGCCGCTGTCCTTGGCGATCTGGCGCATCCAGCGGAACTCGGCGGCCTCGTCCTCGAAATCCGACAGCATGCCGAAGGTGCCGCGACCGGCGCGGCCCATCGCCTTGCCGATGGCGATCAGCTCCTCGTGCTCGGCGTAGCGCCCGGGCACCAGGTCGCCGGCCAAGGTCTTGTGCTGATCGGTGCGGCTGGTGGTGAAGCCGACGGCGCCGGCCTTCAGCGCCTCCTCGGTCAGCCGACCCATGGCCTCGATGTCGTCAGCGGTGGCGTGCTCGCGCGCGATAGCGCGCTCGCCCATGACGTAGACGCGCAGTGGGTGGTGGGCGATCTGGGCGGCGATGTCGATGGTGCGCGGCAGCCGCGCCAGCGCATCGAGATACTCGGGGAAGCTCTCCCAATCCCACTTCAGCCCTTCGGTCAGCGTGATGCCGGGGATGTCCTCGACACCCTCCATCATTTCGATCAGCGCTTGCTGATGCTCACTGCGGACGGGGGCGAAGCCCACGCCGCAATTGCCGAACGCGATGGTGGTGGCGCCATGCCAGGAAGAGGGCGCGAGCACGGGATCCCAGGTCGCCTGGCCGTCATAATGCGTGTGCACATCGACCCAGCCCGGCGTGACGATCCGCCCCTCGGCCTTGACATCGCGCCGGCCCGGGCCGGCCTTGCCGCCGACCTGGACGATGCGCTCGCCGTCGATGGCGACGTCGCCGTGGACCGCTGTCGCTCCCGTGCCGTCGACGATCTTGCCGCCGCGAATGACGATGTCGTGCATGGTCTGTCCTTCCGAGATGGAACCTCGAGGAAAGTGGTGCCCCCAGTCGGACTCGAACCAACACGCCCTCGCGGGCAACAGATTTTGAGTCTGCCGCGTCTACCAATTCCGCCATGGGGGCACCGTGCCGGACGCGGGCGCAATGAAGCCCATCCGCATCGCAGGGTCAACAACGCCGCCATGACTTGAGGCGGCGCGGCCGGGCGTGCTTTGGTGGGCGTCGCCCCGAATTGCGGAGAGTCCCCCGTTGCATCCGTATATCCACGCCCGGCGCACACCCGACAAGCCGGCCTACATCATGGCCGGCGGCGGCGAGGTCGTGACCTATCGCCAGCTCGACGAGCGCTCGAACCGCGTCGCGCAGATGTTCCGGGCGCGCGGCCTGAAGCCGGGTGATCACATCGCCCTCTTCATGGAGAACAATCCGCGCTTCTTCGAGATCTGCTGGGGCGCGCAGCGCGCGGGGCTGGTCTACACGCCGGCCAGCTCGCGCCTGACCGCCGCCGAGATCGACTACATCGTGGGCGATTGCGGCGCGCGGCTGTTCATCACCTCGAAGGCGCTGGAGGCCACGGCGGTCGAGCTGCGGACGCTGATGCCCGGCGTGAGCGCGCGGCTGATGGTCGGTGGCGCGATCGACGGCTACGAGTCGTTCGAGGACGTCGTGGCGGCCTTCCCGGCCACGCCGATCGCCGACGAGGTCGCCGGCCAGGACATGCTCTATTCGTCGGGCACCACGGGCCGGCCCAAGGGCGTGAAGACGCCGCTCTTGATGGAGAAGATCGACGCGGTGAACCCGCTGCTCGATTTCAGCCGCAAGCTCTACGAGATCGACGAGAACACCATCTATCTGTCGCCGGCGCCGCTCTATCACGCCGCTCCCCTGCGCTTCAACATGACGATCATGCGGCTGGGCGGCACCAGCGTGATCATGGAGCATTTCGACGCCGAGGAATTCCTGAAGCTGGTGCCCAAGCACAGGATCACGCACAGCCAGCTCGTGCCGACGATGTTCGTGCGCATGCTGAAGCTGCCCGAAGCGGTGCGCGCGCGCTACGACATGTCCACGCTGCGCTGCGCCATCCACGCCGCCGCGCCGTGCCCGGTGCCGGTGAAGGAGGCGATGATCGCGTGGTGGGGGCCGATCGTCTGGGAGTATTACGGCGGCACCGAGGGCAACGGGCTCACCATGGCCAGCGCGCGCGAATGGCTGGCGCACAAAGGCACGGTCGGTCGCGCGATCGTCGGCAAGCTGAAGATCGTCGGTGACGACGGCGAGGAGCTGCCGGCGGGCGAGTCGGGCACGGTGTATTTCGCCGAGGGCCGCGAGTTCGCCTATCACAACGATCCCCAGAAGACCGCGGAGTCGCGCCACTCCAGGGGTTGGACTACCCTGGGCGATGTCGGCTACGTCGACGCTGAAGGGTTCCTCTACCTGACCGACCGCAAGGCCTTCATGATCATTTCCGGGGGCGTGAACATCTACCCGCAGGAGGCCGAGAACCTGCTGGTCACGCATCCCAAGGTGGTCGACGTCGCGGTGTTCGGCGTGCCCAACGAGGATTTTGGCGAAGAGGTGAAGGCCGTGGTGCAGCCGCGCGACATGCGCGAGGCGGGACCTGATCTGGCCGAGGAGCTGCTGGCGTGGTGCCGCCAGCATCTGTCCGCGATCAAGTGCCCGCGCAGCATCGACTTCGAGGCCGAGCTGCCGCGTCATCCGACGGGCAAGCTCTACAAGCGCCTGCTGCGCGACCGCTACTGGCAGGGTCGGGGGAGCAGGATCGTCTAATCTCCTTCTCCCCGCCTTCGCGGGGAGAAGGAAAAGAGCGATGGAGGACTTCGCCATGAAAGCAGCGGTGGTGGGCGCCAACGGCGTCGAGATCCAGGACGTGCCGAAGCCCGAGCCCAAGGCGGACGAGGTGCTGATCAAGGTGCTCGCCGCCAGTCTGAACCGTGCCGATCTCGGTATCGCGTCGGGCGCGCGCCACGGCTCGATCGGCGGCGTTGGTGCGCGGCTCGGGCTGGAGTGTGCTGGCGAAGTCGAGGCGGTGGGCGCCGCGGTCAAGGGCATCAAGGCGGGCGATCGCGTGATGGGCTCGGCCGCTGGCGGCTATGCCGAGTACGCCGTTACCGACGCCGGCCGCGTCAGCCGCATACCGGCCAACAACATGACCTTCGAACAGGCGGCCTGCTATCCGGTGGCGCTGCAGACCATGCACAACGCGGTGATCACCGCCGGCCGCATGAAGAAGGGCGAGAGCGTGCTGATCCAGGGCGCCAGCTCGGGCGTCGGCCTCATGGGCATGCAGATCGCCAAGCTGATGGGCGCGTCGATCGTCATGGGCACCTCGACGCACGCCGGCCGACGCGCGCGGCTGAAGGAATTCGGCTGCGACCTCGCCATCGACACGACCGACGCGCAATGGCCGGAGAAGGTCAAGGCCGCGACCGGCGGCAAGGGCGTCGATCTGATCGTCGACCAGGTCTCGGGCGGCGTCGCCAACCAGAACATGGACGCCTGCGCCATCCTCGGCCGCATCGTCAATGTCGGCCGACTCGGCGGCAACACAGGCGCGTTCAACTTCGACCTGCACGCGCTCAAGCGTATCGACTATATCGGCGTGACCTTCCGTACGCGCTCGCCCGAGGAGGTGCGGGAGATCGTCCGGCTGATGCGCGCCGATCTGTGGGACGCGGTCGAGGCCGGCAAGCTCACCCTGCCGATCGACAAGACCTTCCCGCTGAACAAGGTCGTCGACGCGCTCGAGATGATGAAGGCCAACCAGCATTTCGGAAAAATCGTGCTGACGGTGTGACGCCATGACCGTGAAGCTCTACGCGCTGACCTGCGGTTACCTCACCGGCAGCCTGGCGCATCTGATGGAAGGCGGCGAAGGCGACGTGCGCCTGCCGATTCCGAGCTATCTCGTCGAGCACCCGAAGGGTGTCGCGCTCTACGACAGTGGTATGCACCCGCAGTGCCAGACCCAGCCGGCGGCGCGTGTCGGCGAACGCCTCGCCGGCATGTTCAAGTTCGACTACGCGCCCGGCCAGGAGATCTCGGCCAGGCTCGAGGCGATGGATCGCGATCCGAGGCGGATCGACTACCTGATCAACTCGCATCTGCATTTCGACCACTCCGGCGGCAACGCGCTGATCCCCAACGCCAGCCTGGTGATCCAGCGCGCCGAGTTCGAGGTGGGGCGTGACGCCGAGCGCGCCCGGCGCTACGGCTTCAACCCTGAAGAGGTCAATTGCGGTCACCCGGTGATCGCGCCCGAGGGCGAGTACGACGTGTTCGGCGACGGCAGCGTGGTCTGTCTGCCGACGCCCGGCCATACGCCGGGCCACCAGTCGCTGCGCGTGCGGCTGGAGGGCGGCGACGTCGTGCTGACGGGCGACGCCTGTTATTTCTGCCGCACGCTCCGCGAACGGCGCCTGCCGCGCTTCGCCCACGACCGCGAGCAGATGTACGCTTCGCTCGACAAGCTGGCGGCGCTGGAGGCCGGCGGGGCGCGCATCTTCTTCGGCCACGATCCCGAGTTCTGGGCCACCGTGCCCCAGGGACCGACGCCCATCACGTTTTAGCCGACATCCACGTTGGCCTTCCTTCAACAGGCATACCCTTGAGCGTACCGGCCTCGTCGCCAGTCCCGATCGGCTGCGCGCGGTAGCTTTTATGGGCTAAACGTCCGCCGGCCCGTAGGCATCCCCGTGGGTCGCCCCCCCCACCGCCGCCGCCTTCATTCGACTCGCCATGATCCGCATCATGCTCCGACGCTTGACCAGACCAAGTCATTGCTCCTGAACCCTCACTTCCCGGATCGACTCTAAGGCACGATCGTCGTGAACAAGTAAACGGCGAAGATAACGAGATGGACGGCTCCCTGCAGAATGGTTGTCCGGCCCGTGCCGAGGGACAGCGTCGCGACAAGGAGCGAAAGGGCAAGCAGCACGATCCCTTTGAGATCAAGCCCGAGCACCAGCGTCCAGCCAGTCGCGAGAGAAACAAGAGCCACGACGGGGATCGTCAATCCGATTGTCGCGAGCGCCGAGCCGAGGGCGAGATTAAGGCTCGTTTGCAGCCTGTTGGAGCGGGCGGCATTCAACGCCGCCAGGCTCTCGGGCAGGAGCACGATGGCGGCGATGATGATGCCGACGACCGCCTTGGGGGCGCCGGCCGCGGCGACCGCCGATTCAATGGTCGGAGAAAGTGTCTTGGCCAGGAGTACTACCGCGCCTAGACCGGCGAGGAGCAAGGCGGCGCTTATCACCGCCATCCGATTGGTTGGCAGGGCCGCGTGCGCTTCAGGGTCATGCGCCGCGTCGCCTTGCGGTAGAAAATAATCGCGGTGCCGGACCGTTTGGATGAGCACGAAGGCGCCGTAAAGGATGAGCGACACGACGGCGATCAGCGCGAGCTGGCTCGCCGAGTAGATCGGTCCCGCGACGGTTGTCGTGGTGTTGGGGAGGATGAGAACGATCACGGACAAGGCAGCCAGGGTCGCGAGAGCCGCGTTCACGCCGTAAAGGCCGAATACCTGCTCGCCGTGCCTCGAGCCGCCCAAGAGCAAACATAATCCGACCATGCCGTTGAGGATGATCATGATCGCGGCGAATATCGTGTCGCGGGCTAACGCGGCGGCGGCTTCGCCGCCGGCTAGCATCAACGAAACGATGAGCGAGGCCTCGATCACGGTCACGGCGAGCGCCAGTACCAGCGTACCAAAGGGCTCGCCTACTTTATGGGCCACGACCTCGGCGTGATGGACGGCGGCTAGCACGCAAGCGACCAGCCCCGCGCTCAAGACCACGTCGAAAAAAGGGATCCTGAAGAACAGGGAAGCGGAAAGAAGAAGCCAGCCGACGAGCGGACTAAGCCAAGTCCAGGATGGTAGGCGCCCAACGAGCATAGCGGATGATCCATACGTGGCTCGTGATCAGTCTGGACGAATTATAGTCGAAAACATCACTGATGATAGCGAGAGATCCGGGCGCGGACGAAGTCGACAGCGCAGCAACGTGTTCGAGCAACTCGTCGTCGTCGCTTCGGCAAGGCCGTGATAGACGACGTGGTACTCGCGCTTCCAAGATAGAGAGCAGCTTGCTGTTCCCGGGCAAACGCGGTTATCTGGTGCGTCTACGCCGGGGTTTCGCCGTCAGCCAAGCATCGCGATCGACGGCTTCGGTTCACTCGCTAGCATGGTTACTGCTGACGATCGAGCAAGACTCCGATTCAGAATTCTCGAGCTCGCGCGACACGATGGGGATCGTGTCCCGAGCCGTGGTGTAGCTGACGGATGGTCAGTACGACGATTCCAGGCCAGTGCCGGATCGATCAGGCGGCCACGGCGGGCAGCCCGAT
>Ga0194118_10000516_pt1 | contig 65010 bp, 61 predicted proteins | sample TA2MahsurfametaG_2_FD_148662 | JGI IMG/M metagenome (GOLD analysis project Ga0194118, IMG submission 148662) | Freshwater microbial communities from Lake Tanganyika, Tanzania - TA2015013 Mahale N5 surface | ecosystem: Environmental > Aquatic > Freshwater > Lake | place: Tanzania: Lake...
ATAATAAAATTACTCAACGTAGGTGCAATCCTATTTACGATAAAGTTCGCAGTAATAGGCGCGGATGCCGTATAATTCCCAGCAGCAGCTTGTGTAGCTGTTATTACAGCAGTACCTGCACCTACGACTGTTACTTGGTTGCCCACGACAGTTGCAACACCTATATTACTACTCGTGTAACTAAATGCTCCTGGACTATTAGAAGTAGGTGGTGTCAGTATAAACGGGGCTGTACCAAAGTTTTTAGTTGGAACAGTAAAATTACTCAATGTAGGAGGAATTGTGTTTACAAAAAAGTCAGCATGTATACTACTACTTTTAAAATTCCCAGCAGCAGCTTGCGTAGCTGTTATTAGAGTAGTACCTGCACCTACAACCGTTACCAGGTCGTCTTGAACTGTTGCAACGGCTCTGTTATCACTCGTGTAACTAAATGTTCCCAAACTATTAGAAGTAGGTGGTGTCAGTCTAAATGGCACCGTACCAAAATCCTTACCTGGAATAATAAAATTACTCAGTGTAGGAGCAGTTGGATTTACAACAAAATTTGCAGTAATAGGTGCCGATACTATATAATTCGATGTCTCAGCTTGTGTAGCGGTTATTACAGCAGTACCCGCATTTACGATTGTTACCTGGTTGCCTACAACTATTGCAACGTTTGTGTTACCACTTGTATAACTAAATAATCCGGAACTATTCGATGCTGGTGGTGTCAAGGTAAATGGTGCCATACCAAACTCTTTAGATGGAATAATAAAATTACTCAACGTAGGTGCAATCCTATTTACGATAAAGTTCGCAGTAATAGGCGCGGATGCCGTATAATTCCCAGCAGCAGCTTGTGTAGCTGTTATTACAGCAGTACCTGCACCTACGATAGTCACCGTATTTCCAGATATGGTTGCAACACCTGTGTTACTACTCGTGTAACTAAATACTCCCGAACTATTCGATACAGGTTGTATAGAATTCCTGGGTACAGCAAAAAGTAATGTATAGTCCCATGTTTGTAACCCTACATCATAGGTACCAGAGTACGTTCCTATAAATCTTCCTGTATAACTTGTTCCACCATTGAACGTAAAAAAATATTTTCCTATATTTCCATAACTAGAAACAACGTCACATGAAGCAGATGTTATACTATAAAATCTAGTTACATATGCAGCGAAAAATCGAAACTGTAAAGCTACTTCATTCCATGGACCATAGTTCGAATCAAACCATTGTCTGTCAATACCCGCCCACGCCTGTAAATTAGTATTTGAAGTATCATTGTTTGCGACTTTTGTTTTCCAATCACTACCCCCGTTACGTATATATAATACCGTATGTGTATTTGGAAGTATACTAAACGGCACGATACCAAAATCTCTAGGAGCAATCGAAAAAGCACCCAGTGTAGGAGCGATTGGGTTTACATCAAATGGGGCAGTAATAGTTCCTATGGTATAATTTATTGTCTCTGCATGTGTTGCCGTTATAATAGTTCTACCAGCACCTACAATTGTTACCACGTCGCCTACAACTGTTGCAACACTCCTGTTACTACTCGTGTAAATAAATGCTCCCGAACTATTAGAAGTAGGTGGTGTCAACGTAAATGGTGTGCTACCAAAATTTCTAGGAGAAATCGAAAAATTACTCAAAATAGTAGCAATTCGGTTCACGATAAACCGGAGTCTAATCGTTCCTGATGTATAGTTCCCTGCAGCCGCTTGCGTAATTTCTATAGTAGTAATACCAGCCCCCACGGGTGTTACTACTCCTGTTATACTATCCACGGTTGCAACAGCAAGATTTGTGCTCCGGTAACTAAATACTCCTGTAGTGTTATTACTATTAGAAGATGGTATTGGCAAAGTAAATGGAGGGCTACCAACATCTCTAGGTTCAATCGTAAATTCATTTAACCTCAGAGTAATAAGAGTTACGTCAAGACGTATAGTTGCTAAACCCAAGGGATATATACCGTTGATAGAAGCGTCTTGACTTGCCGTTATTGTTGTGCTTCCTACTACACCTACAATTGTTACCTGATTGTCAACAACTGTTGCAACACCCGGATTACTGCTACTATATGTGATGGGGGCATTACTATTTGACCTAACAAAGTTACTTATTAAAAAAGGGGCATCGACCACTGTTCTAGTAAGAAAAGGAAATATAAAAGACAAATAATTATTAACTTGTTGTAACCCATTACTTGCGTTAATACAGTCTTCGAGTTCATAATCCAAAGAAAATTTCATAGGAAAGTCAAACCCTTGTACATCAAGATTTAAATACCTGTCTAACTTTCTCTGAGCATTAATATTCGGTCGAATATTTACATCAGTCAATACATTACTTTTTTCTGACTTACATGAATTACCATTATGCAACATATTATAACTAGGGTCCACTTTTATCCACTGATTTGCGGTTGTTGCCGTATTATATATTATTTTATTTGTCGCACCTGTCGCACCCGTCGCACCAGTCACGCCTGTTATACTACTATTAAAAATTATAATTTCATTCACACCTGTCTTCCCCTTTTCATATAAATTCCCGCAAAATAATTGCGTAGAAAAATTAACATCACTTAGTTGCGTAATCGTAGTCGTTGTAAGATTCGGTGGAGTCAATAAATACTTACCTTTTGTTATACTTAATAAATCACTATAACTGCGCGCGCTATTTAAACAATATGTATCTGGAGGATCACCCTGCACAGGCGTTGCAGACGAAAAACCAAATGTTCCCTGATATGGCTTCAACTGTCCCGACGGCGTAACAAGAGGAAACGCCCCGCCTTGTTCAACAATAGTACTTGCTAAATTCGATGTTCCCGAAAATACCACCTTGGATTTTTTATTTTTTATATAGTCACTTGCATAACTATTGTTTGTAGGCATTTTAAAAACACGCCGTGAATCCATTGTACCAATATTTATATATATTTATATATAAATATTAATTATATATTATTACTTATAATAAAACCACAAACATACGTCTACATATTGTATACACATTCAAAAGCAAGCTCTAAACTCCAGTCCATGTTATTCAAGTCCAAAACTCTCCCCATGTCGTCATAAAGTGTCACTTTAAGTTTTTGAATATTTACAGGTCCGAAAAACCTCTTCTCTCTATTAATAGCTGTAGACGACGACTCCCCTTGTGCACCCTGGAATGTGCCAGCGGATTCGGAAAATTCAGTAAGATTCACTTTTGCCACAATATTCGGAACAGAAATTGAGTTTGAAAATACAGACATATAGTAGTCATTTGCATTATTGTTAAAGTCGTCTATCGCCAAAAACCCATACATCGGAAACTTCGTAAAGCATACACCTTCTGAGACAATAGAACCAAATGTTGTAGGAGGTGTCGCAACAGTATTAGAACTTGAATACTTTGCAAATCGAAAACCCAATATCCACCCCAACTTCATCATTAATATTCTATTGTAATCCTCCTCAACTTGACCGCTTTGTAAACTATTCTCCACATTCATTATAACCTCAAAATTATATGCTACTGTCCCAACTATCGAAGCATCTTGTGCAAATATACTTCTACCACTTGTTCTATCTATTGTATATCTCAAATTCAAACCCGATGTCAAAGCATTATTATTCGGGCTATTCACATCGTTTATCAACATGTTGTTGATTACCTGTTCTAAACACGACGAGTATTGCGAATTATTTTGTGTCGTATTATAACAACCATCCGGTAATATTAGACTATAGGAAGCCAATACTTGTCCAGGCGGAGCTCTATTGAAAACATTTATCTGTATTACATTATTACCGTAGGATTGTGATACATTATAATACGATAGTGGTAGTGTAATTCCTACTATTCTATAGGATATAACCTTTTCTAAACGAAACGGCAGCGTAAATGTAATATTCGTACTCTTCGTAGAGTAGTAATTTTCTCTAAAACGTGTATCAATATTTATAGCCTTTAAAATCGTATTTGTCAGTAAAGGGTTAATCACACCTCGCGACGTACCATAAGTGTCGATATCTTTCCCCGGGTTTATATTATTATTGACTTGTATATTATGCGCACTTGTCGGGTCTTTTATTATCAAATTATTTGTCCCCGTCATCATCTCCGTCTTCAAGTCAGTAAAATTCTCTTTATCATGTGTAATGCTATTACCGTTGCCGTTGCCTTTATTTTTTAATATTGAAGAAACATTTTCTAAAAAATTCTCCAACTTCGCCTTCATGTCAAATGATATACTATTGTCATTCACGATTTTCATGCACATACTATCTTTCTTATACCTAATATCATCCAAACTATATTGCTTTCCTAATGTCAATAACTCTTCCAACTCGTTTACACTATAATTATTAATATTTAAGTCAAAGTTCTCCATTATATAAAATTATATGTTATTTTTTTATATAATAGTACACCTATATTAATTATACTTATACATTATTATTATCACTATCACTTATACTATGAACCACACGCCTTACAGGGCATACCTGGATTCGCCATTATATGACCTAAATTAAATAACTGCTTTATACTTCTAGGTGCAGATGCAGCCGCTGCTCGAGAAGTCGACGCTACACTGGCTGCAATAGCACGCTGTCTTATTTGTTGCTGCTGTTGCGGAGCAGGCGAACGATCCGCTGAAAGAACTGGTAAAGGAATAGATAAAGGACCGGAAACTACACCAAGCATAGGAAGCGGTCTTCTCGAAATTTTACCAGTAAATCCCACATTTTGACTAAACATCATTGACATTTTTGATGACATTTTAATATACTATATAAAATAACATATAAAATAAAATAACATACTCAACAATATACTCAACAATATACTCAACAATATACTCAACAATATACTCAACAATATACTCAACACTGCACAGGGTACACACATGATTCAGAATATGCTATACCAAACACTCTAGTCTTATTACCGTACTGCGGAACAACATTCGCTGTATTCTGTTGTGTCTGCGTTCTCAAAGGTTTCTTACCCTTCAATTTCGCTAAATATCTATCATATGAACCGTGTTTCATGTCTACACCTTTACTTCCTTGTACACTACTAGACGGTGCTGACATAGAACCAGGTCTCATTCTTGTAATCGAACTTCGTGTAGATGAACCATGTGACGGCACATTACGATGAACCACTGCAGGTACGGCGCGGTCACTCATTTGGTTCCAATTCACGTTTTGATAAGTAGCGACCGGGTGTGTATACACAGTCAAGGCTCCCTTATTCATTGTATATTCCGAACCATCTACGCCAACGGTATGCTGAATACGTTTCTGCGTAGGAATACTTGCTACATAGGGAACCGCCGTTTGACTATTATTACCGTTTCCACACCCTTTGCATCCAACTACGCGATTCGGAGCTGTAAAATATGGAAACCAACAACTGGCACATATGCTTTGAGGATAAGAGCTAGTCGACATTTTTTTTCTATTACAATATTACAATATTACAATATTAAAATATTACTCACAATATTTTAATATTAACATAATATATATGAATGAATAAAAAAATTACAGTAAAAAATCGACATCGACATCGACATCGACATCGATATACCCGTTCACAAAGTGGTGGTATAAAAGTTTTACTACCGAATATACACGACAATATTATGGAAAGAGAAGTAAGAACTCGAAATCAACTATATGATATACTAAATAATACTAGAAAGATAGAAGTAGTGTCTACAGGCTCTCTAAATTCGTTCGTCCTTCGGCTACATTTAGACCCTGCTAATATTTTATTCAGAAGCGACACTATCAGCGAAGAAAAAAAACTGTTCTCACAACAACATAAATCACTAAGCTATTCAAAAATAGATAACGAAACTGATGGTTTACCGATTCATGAAATTATTATTAAAATATGTCTTATGCATACGAGGAGAGATAATATAACTATTGAAGATTTCAATGGAGTAGAAAAATCATCGGTTACCGCAGATGAACTCCAAAATGAATACAATACACAACGATACCTTTATAGCTCTATGATGTCTATTAGTGGAAATCCCTTTTGTCCTGATGCTATTGGAATTGTAACAATGAACCCACCACCGGCTACAAACCCTCCTACATTTATTGATATCCTAAAAAGTGTCCCAAATATTAACGGAATGTTACAAGCCGACCCAATTTTAAAGAGTGTAAATACTTATATAAATAGACATGTTAACTTTGGACTTCACGTAGGTATCATCATAATGGAATCTATACCACCCACCTACAACCCCATTTATAAATATTCTTTAACAACCCAACCTGGTTATAATGAGGAAATCTATAAAAAACTATGCGAAGGAATAGCAGCTATAAATATTTTATCCATTTACCGAGGCAAAATGTTTCACCTCGATGCACATCCTGGTAACTGGCTTTGCAACCCAAGCGCCCCAATGCTACAACAAATTAAAGAAATAGACTTTGGTAGAGTATACAGGATAGATGATAACCGCGCAAATATAGAGCATTTTATAAGTGACACCAAAACAAATATAGGTATTTATGTTAAATATAAAATTAAAAATAACGAAGCAGTTAAAATATTCTTAAATAGGTTTTATTCCATGATGGGAGTAGAACCAGCTAATCTTGCTATATACACCTCGGAACAAAATTTGAATACTAAAATTCGTTATGCTCAAGAAGTATTCGAAACAGAAATAAATAATATTATAGATACGTTCACAAGTGTGGACCTTTTTTCAAAACCATATAATACAATGAGTCCTGATGAACGCAGAATGAATATAAAAATGATACACCGTCTTATCCTTATATCAGTATTAGTAGACTCATTCTATAACAGTGTAAAATGTAATATAGAACAAGGGCAAATATCGCACATTTATAACATCATACTAAACATACCTGTTTTAAATCCTAGAACTATAGTAGAATACCCCATATTAATAGACCTAGACGACTATAACCTGATACACCATGAGAAAGCAGTTAAACTGACAGAAACATACCCAAGAATTTATGATATCATATACGAATACTGCAAAGAAAACAATTTTCCAAGTATACGAAAATATAAAAGGTTTAAAGAAATACAGTATAGTCGCGCGCAAAATGCATGGATGAAATTAAAAAACTTGGGTGCTGGAATATTATTATGTTCCTCAAAAGTAAGAGAAAAAGTTGCAAATTACTCTAGAGTACTTGGAAGCGCATTAAGTTATATACCCGGTTCATCAAATGTATCAAATATAGCATATGGAGTATATGATAAAGCACTAGATAAAGCACTAGATGTAAAATACTTTTTAGAAAGAAGTTCTATAAATGCTCTGCGCAAACTTAAGTCAACGGTAAGTAGAGCTACCCCATATGAGCCAATACTTCCTCCGTCATATAGAAAGTCACGAGCTAGTTCACCTCCTATATTACATCGTATATTACCTTCTGACACAGTTTCTGACAAAGTTGGAAACATAGAACTGAAATATGGAGGTCGTAAATCATTACGCGCGTATCACACTAGTCGCAAGCATAGACGCACAAAAAAAAACATTAAAAAATATACTATACAATCAAAAAAATATACCACAAAATGTTGAATTTTTATAATATATTGTAGATACTACAACATATTACAATAAGTAAAATGATACTCGATATTAAAAGTATTTTTTATGTTTCCTAGTATGACCACAACCTCTCCTATGTTTACGCTTTCCACTGCTACGGCTACCACTAAATACACGCGTATACCTACTAAAATTACCTCCTTTTTGTTTTTTTGTTTTGCCTGAACTACTTTTTTCTTCATATGTATCTACTTTTTGGGCTACTTGCGCAACTTTATGTGTATCTCGATGCTGAAGTACTAAATCACCATTTGGTTTAACAAGTTTTACAAAAATTTTTTTAAACTGTTCAGGACTATTTTTAGAAAGAGCAGTTATATCACGTGAACATTTTCCAGTGCAAACAAATACACGGTATATACCACCTTTATATTGTATTTGTATAACCTCCTTCGTCGGCTGATACCTTTCGTATTTTAAATGCTTATTCGGACAACACACCGTCCAATGATTCCCCATACAGTGTGTTCCTTCCGTAGTTTCAGTATATTTTGGTTTGTTTTTTTTCAATTCAGCCGCAGACATATATACGCAAAGCTTTTATATAATAGCAGAAGATTTTTTTTAATGTTCAATGTTCAATGTTCAATGTTCAATGTTCAATGTTTAAACTGTTTCTCGCTATCTTTATTCAAAATAATTTCCTTTCCAATTATTTTAATAATTTTCTTCTCATTTTTAATGTCATTCTCAATTGGTTCACATATTTTATTAATCAGTGTCAAATATTCCATCTGCTTTTCTTCGGTATCAAACCAATCAGGATTCTGTTCTACCCACGAATTAATCGCATTCCTTTCTTTATTTGCTATTTTTATTATCGTATTTCTCAATTTCTCATGCGTTTCATCCTTCTCCCACTTCTCTTTATCTTTTATATACATCGTATCACGCTTCACATCCGTACAATGTATCGGTCTCTTATAAATATCCAACTCTTTTAACCCCCTTATCATTACATTGCTTATCCCTTGAACCAAACCGTTCGAACGCGAATACTGCAAGTCCTCTAAAGTTATTTTAAGCGACTCTATAAACTCCGATATATTCAAAGCATCCTTACATTTCTCATTCAAAAAGAAGTTCAAGTTGAAATTATTGTTCGTCATATTTGTCGTCATGTTATTATTCGTCGTTACATTACCAATCTTCGGTATTATCGCATTAAGCTGTTGCTGTTGTTCCTTTATAATCTTTATCATATCTTGATTATCATTCATCAACTTCATAAACATCTCCGTCGTTATGTTTATCTTGTCTCCAACTATCGTATTCTCACCCATATCCGTCTGAACAACTACCTTACAATTTTTTTTATGATTATAAAGCGATGCGCGATGATTATAAGACTTTCCACATATACAGACCATATTATGCTCTGGAGATTTTTTTGTTGTACATTTGTTGTATTTGTTGCATTTATTATATTGATGTTTTTTGGTGTCAATATGTTTTTTAAAATCTTTTTTGTTACACGTTTTATAGTCACACTCTTTACATAAAAATTCGGTCATCTAAAAATTGGGGATAAATTGGGATATTTGTTGTATTTGTCCTTAATAGATGTATAGATTATAAGTCTTAAGTCCTTTAACTAAATATATTTCAAAAAAATTATCGTAACGTTTTTTTCAACTTAAAAACGCGATTTAGACCATTATGGTCTGAGCGATGAATGCAATGTTTTTTTCACATTTCTACCCCGGGTTTTCAAAAATGGACAAAAAAAATGTCCATTTTCAAAAATCGAGCTTTAGATTTGAAAAAAAGAAACATCATTCACTTTTGGGAGGGCTAGGGGTGGGAGAACCTCCTCAAAAAAACTTAAGACATTTTTGGTTATATTTTAGTCGATGCAAAATGCTTTATGGGACAGTATGAAAGTAGTCGTTTAAAAATGTTTTTGAGTATAATTCGTCAATATTTTTAACGACTCTAGGGGGTTGTTTTACTTCCTTTTTAACTTGCCTTTGCATAACTTCGTCCCCTTTTTTTATAAAAACATTTTGAGGTGTTTTAGGTATATTCACTTTGGGTATAGGTATGGGTATTGTTTGCTGTTTATTTACATTTTGCATTTTTTTATATTTCTCTATTGTATATTATATTTCTATATTTATATAATATATTGTAAAATATGCCTCAAAAAACACGTACTGCTAAAAAACCACAAAAACAAAAAACAAAAACCAAGAATGCCACGAATGCCAAGAATGCCACGAATGCCAAGAATGCCAAGACACTTAAAATATTAAATCGTACCCCTACACCTTACCCTTTTTATGTTTCTCCTATTGTTTCTCCTACTGGTAAACAAGTGGGTTCGATAACAACCTCATCCGCAGCCATGAAAGCCATATCACATGACGGCAAAAACTGGCATGTTGATACAGATGTAAACGGCGTAAAAAAACACGCCGATATTAAAAATCTTACAAACTCGCAAATTATGGATATATTAGCGTACCCCGCAGCAAAACAAGACCTAAAAACGCGCCTTTTAGAGGAGTTTCACAATATTCGTCAACCACTCATACCGTTACTCGCACAACGCTTTGAAGAACCACAAATACAGTACAAGTATATTTATAAAAATGGATGCGCGAATAAATCATTAATGCTTAATAATTTATCGCCGCTACATGAGGAAAAAATAGTACCGGATTTTAGTAGTGAACCTATACACATTGCATATGTAGGTGAACGGAAAAGTATAAAACCGTTGAAAAAGGGTCACAAACACAAAAGTAAAAAAAATCGCAAACCCCGTAAGTAAGTAAAATTCGTAAATACTGTGCTATTAAAAATAATATATTATATAAATAATATATCATATAAATAATATACCATATAAATAGTAGCAATGTCGATACCATGGAAAAGCGTAGGGGGATATAATAGAACGCCTGTAGGAAATTATGCGAGGTTTCCTTATCTTGTGGGAGGGACGGGAATAGGAATATCGGGAGGAGGTGGGACAGGAGTAACGGGACCAACTGGTCCATCGGGAGGTCCAATTGGTCCTACGGGTCCTACTGGTCCATCGGGAGGTCCAATTGGTCCTACGGGTCCTACTGGTCCATCGGGAGGTCCAATTGGTCCTACTGGTCCATCGGGAGGTCCAACAGGACCGACAGGTCCAATAGGACCGACAGGTCAAGACAGCAGCGCCGCTCCAAGATTATTTGCCGGTCATGATATTCTAATCGAGGAATCAGGAACGATAAAATCCATCGCCACAAATACATACGAATTTCCAACACAGACTAGTGCTCTCGGTTCTGCTTTTCCAACCCCTTCCCAACTCGGATATTCCAATGTCAAGATTTTCAGCAATATAGGCGACACAACGCCTATATCAAATGGCTTATGGAATTTAAATATGAGAACAACCGGTACATTGGGATTCCCCACATTTTCAAACATTCCGCCTATTGTCCGCAGCGCAACACAAGTCATTTTCTTCGACGACGCAAATGGCGGCGTTCATATTTATAATCCTTCGACTCTTGATTGGACGTATAATGTTCTTACCGTAAATAGAAACGATACTACTCCGCTGTTTTTTAGGTCCGCCTCCATTGTCCCTGTTCGTGCAGGTCTTCCAGCAGGATACAATAATGGCGGTTTGCTAGTATCAGGCAACTTTAATGCCGCGCGTGTTGGCACAAACCCATTTACTACAAATATTAGTAATGGCGTGTTTTTTTGGGATTTTGTAACAACCTCCGTCGACACACTAGGATTAACATCAGCAACTAATTTTGAAATGGTGGTCGAAGCGGTGCCTGTTACAACATGGCAATTATTCGGACGTAATGTTTTATTTTTTGCTGCTGCAACGACAATAACTCCATCATTCGCCACACAACTCCTAAGTTACGTCTTTGATGGCGGTTCCGGCGCTACAGACACTTTGGTAAGTAATAATGTTTTGCCAACGGGTACACCCATTACGTTCGCACAAGAAATTACTATTGGCACTTTTATATTAGCATCTCCGCGCACGTATTCAATTGCGGTAAATTCATTTCTTGGTAATAATGGAGCAAGTCCTGTGCCTGCTAAAATCGGTATCTACCTTTTCAACGGTACACAAGATATACTACAGGGTAGCACAATATCGTTTAATATTGCCACAAGTTTCAACACATATAATCAAACGTTTCCGGCATTTAATTATCCTGCAACAACCGCAGGGCAACAATACAGGATAAAAATAACCACCGGTTTTCAACAGGTTCCGGTTACATCAACGCAAGTAAGCGGCGCAACCACCACGCCGTTTTGCGTCGCTCAAGGTACCGTTCAAGGTAATTGGAGGTTTGTCGATAATCTCGGGTATTCTCTTGATAGACGTGTAAGCACGCTTGCTGCATACTCGACAGCCAGTCAGTGCTGGGTGTTTATGGGTGGCAACCAGTTTCACATTGCCAATAATTTAAATTATGCACAACTCGTTTATTTCGCATCAACCGCCCCCAACTTTATTGCAACATCCGTTAATAATATAACTTCGACAACTGGTGGTGTGTGGAACACCGCACGACTTCCGGGCATCACGCAAAGCAATTTCGACGCAAGTGGCAATTTGTATTTTGGTGGCGATTTTAGTCAAAGCACAACAGTCACTCAAATCCCATATCGATACATAGAAAATGATGTTGCATTATCGCTCTCAGGAACGCGCAGTGTGACTACAAACGGAGATTTTCTTATTGCAGAAGCAGTAGTTACATTTTTTGCACCTAATAACGTAGTAAATACAATTCGTGTCAACATACCTGCAGTACAAGTAATTCCTTACTTGTATGAAGACGTTACTACATATTGGCAAAATCCGTCTCTCACTGGTTTAAACGTACCTCTCAATGTCACACAAGTCGGCGGAGTAACTCAAGTTATCGAACCTCATAGCGTAGCATTTGTGTCGTCACAATCTTATATTTATAATGATTTGATAATGTTCGCCGCTGATTTGCCTCCGCATTTAAATGGTCAAAATCCGGTTCTACACTATATGGATTTATGGTTGCCTGCAAGCGTAGAAATGAGATTAATTGTTGAAATATTTCTTGCTGGTTCACAATCTCCATTCGCAAATTACTCGCGTAATGTTCTTAATACTATAAGTGGACAAGTAACACCATTTTTATCAGGACCAGCACAAAGAAGTGCAGCTGGCAACGATTTTTCGGTATTTAGAGTATATGCGATAGATTTATTTGGAGGACAATCATTTCCAAGACCATTTACTACCGCCTCATCGTTTAGAGTTCGAGTAACACTTAACCTCATTTCTACGTCTGTTTGGACTTGGAGAGTAGTAGTTCCAACGCCTGCGTTGGGGACCCTACCACCTATGACCGTATATATGAGTCGGGCAGAAAGTCCAATGACAAATGTCGGTCCAGGCATACAACAAATCTCGACAACACTTCCCTCAAATCTTGTTATACCAAATGGCGCGAATTATCGCTTCGGTTTTCTTCCCGTTGGAATTACAAATATTAATCAGCAGTGGATACAGGCGGGATTCGCTGCTTGGAGTACAGGTGGTTCATTCACAAGATATACTTCCGAACTGGCGGCTGTCACGGTCGGTGCTCAAGTAGATAACAGTGCCTACGTTCCCGCGATTGCAGGTATTCCACAATTCAATAACATGATTCAAATCCCAGCAACATTAGGTACACGTCCATCCTTCGCAGTTCCGTCGTTAATTGGAAACAACCTACAAAATATTTTCAAGTGTTGTGTTGGCGCAAATGGCTCGACCTTAAATGTCGTAGAATGGAATGCAAGTACTCCATCTCAAAATCCAGTCGGTATTGGTTTGCCAAATGCTCTCGTGACAATAGGACGCGATACAAACGACGGAACGGGAAATTCCGTTTTTATCATAGCACGCAGCGCGACATCAAGTAACCCATTTATCGCTGCCTACCATTTTACGACACGCAGTTTATCAAACGTTTTACGTTTTCAAACATCTTTCCGATACAATGTCGGTCAATTAGGAATCATTGCTAATGAGGTAATATTCGAAGGGCGTTTTAGCAGTATAGAATTAACCGCAGACGACAACAATAGAAACTCATGGGTGATAGCGGCGATTCAAGGAAATGTCGATTTTTCAATTTTTAATTAAATATGAAATATTATGAATTAAAGTATATTAGTTATAATTTTATATATATCTAATATACAAATGAGTTTAGACGACCAATACAGTGTTATCGGCAAAGTTCTTGATGCGAGTGGCAACGTGCGAGAATTTGGAATTGATGCTGGCTTACAGGGTCAAATATTGACATGTAATTATAATTTCCCAAATGTGTTTACTTTTGCAGATCCGATACCCGGCGTAACAGGAGCGCAGGGCGCAACGGGACCAATCGGTCCAACAGGTCCATCAAATCCAAATGCAACCAATATTAATATTACAGACACGAATACCAATGCAACATATTATCCCACGTTTGTAGCAGGTTCAGGGACACAATCATTGCTTGCTGATATTAGTACGAGTGCTATAAGTTTTAATGTATCAAATGGCGATTTCAATGTAGTTGATACTTTGAAACTAACGCAGACATCAGTCGCAATTGGAAAAAGTGCAGGACAAACAAATCAACAAGCAAATGCAATTGCGATTGGTAATAATGCAGGACAATTAAATCAACAAACAGGTGCTATTGCGATAGGATATCAAGCAGGACAAGGGTATTTATCAATGCAAGGTGCAAATTCTATTGCGATTGGAAATCTGGCTGGTGCTGATTCTCAAGTAGCCGGTTCAATATGTCTAAATGCATCAGGTACTACATTTAATCCAAATACAGTAGGTTTTCACGTAAACCCCATTCGATTAGGTCTTCCTGGTTCAACGTTTTCTCCAGCATTACCACCAGGAGTATTATACTTTGATGCGAATGAAATTCTACGCACAGGTTAACCATGAAAAACGCTGATTCTACGAACTATTTAATAAATAAAAACACAAAATTGATATATAAATATTTCTCGTATATAGATATCAATACCACCGAAACATAAAAATGGAAACTACAGCCACTTCCACGTTCACGTCCACATCAACATTCCCCGAACCCGACTATCTCGCGCGCTTGAACGCGCACCCACGCGACAAGCGTATTACGTTTGACCCCATCCCGCACGCATATACAATCGACGGCGACCCTTCCATCAAATACACCTCCGTCACAACCTGGAACCACAGCCACTTTGAGGAGTTCGATGCCGATGCCATCATTCAGTCAATGATGCGCTCCAAAAAATGGGCTGAAAGCAAATACTATGGACAAACACCCGACCAAATTAAGGCACAGTGGGACAAGAATCGCGACGAAGCCGCCGCAGCCGGAACCGCCATGCACTACGACATCGAGTGCTTCTATAACCAGTGCCCGCGCGATAACCCAAACATCGAGTACCAGTATTTCAAGCAGTTTGTAGAAGACTATCCGAACTTGGAGGCATACCGAACCGAATGGACGGTATTTCATGAAGAACTGCGCATTTCCGGCTCGATTGATATGGTATTCCGAAACAAGGACGACGGAACGCTCAGCATATATGACTGGAAAAGATGCCGCGAAATCAAAAAGACCGACCGAAAATGCGCGAAGAATCCCGTCATCGAACATATTCCAGATACCAACTACTGGCACTATTGTCTGCAGCTGAATACATATAAGGCGATTCTTGAGAGCAAATATGGGGCGAAGATACGCGACATGTACTTGGTGTGTTTGCATCCCGAGAATGCGAATAAGTCGTACCAGAGGATTAAAGTGATGGAGATGCCGGATGATATACAAAAACTATTCGAACAAAGACGGAAACAGGTGAAAGAGAAGATGGACTAATGTGGGGGCGACGCACAGGAGGCATGAAATAAACTATAAAAAAAGAATATAGAGACTACCTGCAAGGTAATATAACAACCCACAATCGTTTTTATTTACGCTTACATATTTACCAATTCACCCATTCACCCATTCAACCATTCAACACAATGTTTAACATTTCCCAGTACATTTCCCAGAATATTACTATTTCCCAAGATAGTTTTTATAATATAAATGCGAACCAAGACTTAGAGTGGGACGATATTTTAAATTACTATTATCGTCTTACAGTATACTTTGCTGTATCTACGCTCTATATATATGGTATATATTACATCTCAACTCGTTCTAATCGATACTATGGAAACACATATGAGTTTGCGGAAGAAGAAGATGATGACGACAAAGACAAAGACAACGACAAAGACAACGACAACGACAACGACACAAAAAAAGAGATTGCATACCAAATGAAATGGTTTGAAGAGTTTGATGACATGAGCGACACAGGCGATGACGAACAACAAGAAGGCGAAGAGCTAACAGAAGAATTTGTAAATAACCTGAGTTTAAATACTATCACAGAGACTACACCGAGAGGCGATGTATTGATGTATTATAGTTCAAAACTGGGGTCATTTGTGTATCATTCACATACAAAAGAGATTCCGTATAATTATTTAGAGACTGTTGCGAGAAAATATGTAATTGAGTATAATTGTAAAAAGCTCTATATTGATATTCGAAAAGAATACGAAAAGGGTGTAAAAAAATACAAGGAGATTAAAGCAAAGGAGGAGGCGAAGAGTGATGCGGATGGAGGTGTAGATGAGACGAGGGAGAAAGAGAATAAGAAGAAACAGTTATTTGCGAACTTCAAGACATATAATCGTAAGGGGGAGGTACATAATAAACAGAAGGATAAGATATATATTCTTAAGGAAAAGGCAAATCGTTATTCCTATAGGGGTAAAATCGAAGAATATAGCGAGGCGAAGGTGGAGTCATGCTTGGATAAGAAAGTGCTTGAGAGTATGGGGGATAAACGGAGCGAAGAAGAGAAGAGGGTGAATGATATCGACTTTGCTACTTTTAAAAAAATGAATATGAATATGAATATGAATATGAATATGAATATGAATATGAATACGAACTAGTGGAACGTAAAATACTTTATGATATTTTTTATTATTACTATAATATAAATAATAGTAATAATAACAACAACAATAAACAAATGAATAAAATAAAAAATGATAAATATTTAAGAAAAAATATAGGTAATACGCGCAGTAAACATAAAACAAGAAAGGTGCAGAGAGGGGGTGTACCCGTTGACCCAACACAAGTAAATAATAGTGAAGAAACAGTATTACTTTTACAACAAAGTGCAGATCGTAGGAATAAAATGAAAGAACAAAGATTTCCTATGTTTAAAGAACTAATAAGAAAATTTAAAGGATGGTTTATAGATAAATTTACACCCGGTACAGCTGATAGTATGAAAAAATTAGAAGAGTTAACAAAGATAGAAGAAAGAATAGAAAGTCATGAAAATAGTCAAAATGTTGATGAGAATATAGATAAATTTATTACTGAATTTAAACTAATTTTAACAAGTATTCTACAAGAGCGTTTAAGTGAATTAGAAAAAATAACTAGTAGTACCAATAATAATGATTTACAAAAAAGGATAAAAGAGATTAACGATATATTAGAGCAAATTAAGAATATAAATAATCAAAATTTTACTAGTGAAAGTAAAACCCTTTTTGAAAGTAATAAAGAAATACCTGAAAAACCTGAAAAACCGAGTCTTACACAAAGGTTTAAACAAGGAGTTAGCAATATGGGAAAAACAGTAAAGAATGCAGCAACATCTGCAAAGGATGCAGTAACATCGCGATTCAGTAGAAAGAATAAAAATGACAACGAATTAAAAGAGGCAGCACAAACAGAACCAACACAAGTTAATAATGAAGGTAGATTCGCAAAAATGAAAACAGCTACAAAAGAAAGACTCGCAAAAGTAGGAACAGCTACAAAAGAAGGACTCGCAAAAGTAGGAACAGCTACAAAAGAAGGACTCGCAAAAGTAGGAACAGCTACAAAAGAAGGACTCGCAAAAGTAGGAACAGCATTCTCTAATTTTACAGATAGATTTACTAGAAAAAAGAAAGAAAAAACGTATAGTACATTACCTGATGATGATATAAACGCTAACGATGTATCCCAACCCCATGGTCAAGGTAAAGGTCAATTCGGCGGCAACAAAACAAGAAAAAACCGACAACACCAATATATTCACGAGATTAAACAAAACCGAAACGAGTTATTCAACAAAGAGATGGAGATTATAAACAGTATTCGTAATTTTAAGCATAGACACATTGACAATGACAACGACAACACAAAGAAAAACTTTATGAAGGCAATGAAAAGAGGGTAAGAGGGTAATATATCGCATCAAGAGAGGTACCCACAAAAAATTCTATTTAATATCAACAAATAAATATTAAATAGAACTACCAAAATATAGTATATAGACTAATATTATAAAGCAACGCCCCCATTTTAAACAAATCGTCGGAAAAAAATAATGAAAGAACCTTTAAGAAGAATTGTAAAGATTCATAACAAGTACTACGACATAACAAATTTCGCCCATCCTGGTGGACCAGTAGCAATCATGGCAGCCAATCGCCGTGATGCAACCGCCTTATTCGAATCGCATCACCCATTCAGCGACCGCACCATGATGGACAATATCCTTAAAAAGTATGAGATGCATGAAGAGCGAGAGAAATGCGAAAATTACCTGCTCCCAGGCGAAAATGAAAACGGCGCGATTTTCGATTGGGAAGAAACATTGAAAAGCGATTTCACAACAGAATTGCGCGACAAAGTGAAGAAACATTTCACCGAAAAATCCAAAGAACGCGGTGTATCATTAAGCGAAGCCACAAAAGCAACACCGCAACGATGGTGTGAATGGGGCGCGTTCACGACAGCATCCGTGTGGTCGTTCTATACAATGCTGTATTCGCAAAGCATATTCTGGAGCTGGTTAAACGTGCTTCTATGCCCAGCGTTATTCTGGATGTCAGGTGCAATGTTTCACGACGGGAGCCATTTTGCGGTGTCACGTGACTGGCGCATAAACTGGGGAATGCAGTATATCTATAGAGTAATGTCAAGTCCATATGACTGGTTACATCAACATATAATAGGGCATCATCCGTATACAAATATATATAATAAAGACCCTGATTTGAATCATTCGGGAGAGGAACTAAGATTTACCGAGCATACAAAATGGAGTACACAGCATAAAAAACAAGAAAATAAATACTTCATATTATCATTATTATTTTTAATGGCTTTAAATATAAAAAATTCACTTTTACTTATTTTTACACAAATGTATAATGACTCGGTACATAAAATTCCTGTAGAAATAAAATACATTTTACTACAATTTTTAGATATTATTTTATATATGTACTTATTTTTTATATTACCTTTTCAAATATGGACTCCATTTTATGCTGTTAAACATGCTATAATTCCATATTTTTTATTGACGACTATATTTACTATTAACTCTTCCGTTAACCACATACACAAAGAAAGCATAAAAGGTCAGAATAAAAATTGGTATATTCACCAGGTAACTACCGCGAACAATTTTGGAAGCCATTATCCGCATTATTACACGTCAATCGGATTGAATTATCAAATCGAGCACCATTTATTCCCTGCGATAAATCACTGTCACTTGCGCGATATTCAGCCGATAGTAAAAAGTTTATGTGAGAAACACGGAATCCCATACCACCATACAGGTGGATACAAAGAAGCGCTGATGGGAGTCTATGACCATCTTCGCGAAATGGGGAAAAAACCTGTCGATGCCGATACCCACGCCGATACCCACGCCGTAGACTAACAATATTTACTTTATTTCCCGGATGTTGCGGCTTGTTTAGCATCACGAGCATCTTTCCAGCGAACAAAACCGGAACTTCGTTTCATATCAAAAGAGGGACCAAGATGATCTTTTGCGATGGCGAGACCTTGTTGCTCGAATGGTGTAAGCGTGGCGATGTATTCTTGAATTAGTTGCGAGATTGAAGGTACCCGAGAAGGATAGGAAGAAGACATGTCACGGAGAGGAGCGGCACTAGAAGGAGAGGCATTTTGCATATAATGATTTGTAGAGTTAATAGAGTGACAGAGTTGCGAAAATGCGAATGATTTTTATATAATAATATAAAAAAATATTATTATATCAATTTTATGTAGTAAAATATATGAGAAATATATAGGAAATAAAATAACAAAGCTATATAATAAATATTACACCACTTTTAGTTTCGAATGGGTTCATAGTGTCCTCCATTCCAATAGATATGAATCGTCTTATCATACACCGAGTTAATAGGGATAAATTCGATATCAGGAGCGCCCCTGTTTCTATGGTTACTTACAACGACGCGTAGTTTCCATATGTTGCAAGCCGCTTGTATTTCAATTGCGCCACCCCATGTACTCATAAGGCGCATATTCTCAATATATTTGGCGGGGATAGGATTTTCAAAAGACAAGATGGTGTTCGTTTCCAAACCGTCCATAATCGGTTTATTTTCTTGTAAATAGTCGCATATTTTGTTACGTATTTGTGAAGAATCATGGTCGCTTATAAAATAGTGTAAGTTGTTAAATAAACAACTCATAATAAACAACTCATGTCAGTTGGAGTAAGTAAAGCAAGTGTTTGTTATGTATATATTATATATAACAAATATAAAAATACAAAGTAACGAGTAAAAAATATAAAACACCAATATAAACATCAAGAAAACATCAAGAAAAGAAACATATAAGGTCGTTACTTAGTTTGACATTCGAAGCCTGCATCATTTTTGTAATAGAGGTATCAATTTTAAACCCATTCATAATCAAAAACTGAAACAGTGTCGGTATTTCATCGACGCACATGAGCTGGCATTTATCATCAATGTGTGTAATAAGCAGGTTGCAACATTGCGCGACATTTGAACAGCAACTTCCGCATCCGGAAAAGACGCTATCTGTTTGAAAAGGCGATAAGCGAATCGGACCTACGCGTCGAATAATAGCATTAAGGGGGGAATCGTGTGGAGGTGCAGGGTTTATTTTAATGACTTTTTTGTAACACTGAGTGACGTGGTCATAATAAGGAACGGACGATAAAGAATACATATATGTAGTATATATATGGTAGAAAGAATTATATTATACTCTAAAAAAATATAATATAGTAGAATAAAATAAAAATCATAAATGATGTAGCAAACAATTCTGCGAATTTATATATCTTCAGGAGACAGCCCCATCATCATCCCTTCCCTTCTCGCATTATTCGCACCGCATGTTCCGGATGAACAACTACCACCTGCTGGTCGATTGGGAGGAAGTACATTGGGCATCGCGGATGGTCTTTGCCCGATAAAGTACATAACAACCTGGTACAAAACATAAGCAATTACGAGATACACAACCAACATAACAATGTTCATTACTAATCCGTTGCCCCCCATACCCGTACCACACATTTTAGACATCTTAGACATTTTAGCCATTTTAGTTATTTCGGTTATATAAATAAGTGTATATTAATATTTTACGCAATATTGTATTAAAAAAAAATAAAAAAATAAACAGTAAACATTAAATAATATGCTAAAAGATAAAAATAATAAAAAAAAGATATATTAGTAGTAGTAGTAGTAGTAGTATTAGTATCATCAATATGAGCAAATTAATAGACCAAGGAGGATTTGGATGTGTATTTTATCCAGGGATAGAATGTGACGGAAGTATAAGTAAAAACCCTAAATATATTTCAAAGTTGCACAAAAAGGAGTATCAAGTCGCGAACGAGTATAATGTCGGAAAAATGGTATCACAAATTCCATTATACGAGTATTATTTTGCACCAGTTGTAAGCATGTGTAATATAGATATCGCAAAGATAGATAAACGCGAACGCGATATGTGTCGTATTATATCAAGAAAGAAAAGTAATTCAAAATTTGTAATAATGAAGATGCCGTATATAAAGAACGTAAGTCTAGTAAAATATATTACAAACCCGAATATAGACAAAAAGGAGATAGTTACGTATATTTTGGATTTGTATAAGTTTCTATTAAACAGTTTGAAGATGTTGAACATGCACGGAATAGTACATTTCGACTTCAAACAGCAAAATTTTTTAATAGACGTAAAAACAAAAAATCCAATCATTATTGACTTTGGTTTATCAATACCGATAAAAAGTCTTGGACCCGAAACATATAATAAATATTTTTACGGATACAATGCATATTACTATATATGGTGTGTCGACATCCATATTATTAACTATGTTATTCATGTGAACTCTACATTAACATACGATGAGTTGGTCACAATAGTAGACACATCTATAAGTTATAATAAAGGATTATTTCTGTTTTCAGGTGGTTTTATTTCAAGATACCGCGAATTAGCCATAAACACGTATAAAAAATATGTAAATACGCCTGCAGAAAATATAGTGAGTGATTTAGTTAAAAACTGTAATACCTGGGATAACTATTCACTTAGCATATTATTTTTATCTATAATAAAATCTATCTTCAACGAAGGTTTTACGGATAATAAATTAATAAAAGACTTTTCAGAAATATTAGTATTGAATATTCATCCGAATGCTGCAAAGCGCCTTAGTTTTGATGATACTAAAACGATGTATAACAAAATATTTAAACTAGACTCATCAATAGATGAATACCAAAGTATACTAAATAATTTTGATAAAAAGGTATTTGCCGATAAAGTGAAATATATTTACTGATAAACTAATAAAAGAGTCAGTACAGCAGGAGAAACTAAAAGGTGTAATACTAGATATGTGGGGAATTATATTTTCGTAAATAGTATTTATAAATATTTTTTGCAAATAATATTTATAAATATTTACACTGACCAAAAAAAACTCATTTTTGGCATGTGTAACTGTAACTACCAGGTTAATCGTCTTCTTTTCTTTCTTGAAAATAATTCATAATTTCATTTTTAAAACCTTCATTAAAATTCTGTGTTGGTATCAAAATTCCGACTGAATCATATGTTACATCATTATATGGTGAATATTTATTACTTATTAATATTTTCCATCGTTCTGTATATTTTCTATTTTGTTTTGAACCATGATAATGATGACGAATTACACCTGGTGTATATCCTAGTCTTAATTTTTTTGATTTTTTTTGAAATTCTATAATACTGTTTATATAATCTTCGTGGTAATCCATTTGTAATGTTTTTTCTACGCTGTTTATTAAAGAAAGTGCCATAATACTGTCACCTGAACCTAAAATACCTTTGTCATATAGTCCATCTATTTTTTCATAAGCCTCTCTTGTAATCGCCCATGCAAAACCGGGGTGCCAGTAGTCTGTTCCTTTTGTAGTATATTTTTTTTGTTTAGTAAAACTATATCCAAAACTATTAAATATATTTAAATTATTTTTTTCTCTGTCCATGTCTACCGCATGACTGAATAACTGAACAACATCTTTTGAACCGTTTAAAATCTTCAGTGTATCTAATGCCCATGACGGATTTTCAAACTCTATATCAGCATCAATCCATGCAAATGCTTTCCATGACTTAGGTAATAAATATTTTACTCCTAAATTTATCATATTTTCTTTGTGCCAAATGGGTGTATCTGTTTTTAACTGTAAATGGTTTTTATTTTTTTTATTTGTTATAATAAATTTTTGATTAGGATAAATCATTTCAACAACATATAATTCTACATTTTCTTCTTCTTCTTCAATTCTTTTTATAAATTCTTTGCATAAGATGTATCTTCTTGCAAATTGACATGGGTTAGATATAACAACTATTACATTTAATTTTTTCTCAACCGGTGTATTATTTGTAATAGCATACTTAATATCATTTAATTTATAATTAATAATATCTATTTCTATTTTATTGATGATTGTCATTATATATTATTAATATATATAATATATATAATATATAATATATATAATATATAACATGCATTATTGTAACATTATTATTTATTGTACTCAATGATGTAAAATATAAATAAAAATAAAAAGTGATTAATTTCTAGAATTAAACTCAGCAGCATGCAGACCTCCCTTCAACTCGCTGGCGCTGTAAGGAACAACGCTGCCTCCTCTGCGCGAGCGTTTAGTGGAACGACGGGTTTTTCTATTTTTGTGGGAAGCTTTGCGTGCAGGCTTAGATTTAGTTACAGCGGATGCTGCACCAGATACATCTTTCTTGACATTCTTCCAGGTCTTAGAAGCAGCCTTTAAAACATCCTTGAGATGAGTTTTCTTGCCCATGCTAGCCATGGTGTTCTTAATATGTTGTCTCCAAGTAATAGCCATCTTATATTTTATATGGAGAAAATAATAAAGATTCCGTCAATAACAAAATATAAAAATAAATTAAATATTTCTAAAGATATACATACTTTTCATATTTTCATAGTTTCATAGTTTCATAGTTTCATATTTTCATAGTTTCATAGTTTCATATTTTACTCAATACTAGAATACTATTTGAGTAAAATATATGAAGAATTATAATAATTCAAAATGATATAAAACGTACATGATATATTTTATAAGTTCATAAGTATTAATACGCGTTAGTTTTTGTTTATCGAAATGGTAAAAAATCTAGCAGGAGGATGCAATGGTAAAAAAGTAGCAAGAAAACATACAACAAAAAGTAAAAATGAGTTGCGGTTATCTAAATCGTCAGATGAAAAGTACGCAATAGTGAGTAGACTACTAGGGAATACATGTGATGTTATTTGCGATGATGGTGTAAATCGACGATGTATAATCCGTGGTAAATTTACAGGAAGAAATAAGAGAGACAATATGCTAGATAATGGGACATATATACTGGTTGGAATGAGAGAATGGGTGGACGAGGCAGGGCGTTCTAGACAAGCGGATGAAAAAAACGTAAAATATTGTGACTTGTTAGAAGTATATAATTCGATGGAGCGCGACATATTGAGAAGAACGCATAATATATTCAGTTCATTAAAAGATGAAAGTGTAAATAGTTATAGTAATTCAAATACAAATGTAACATTTGTAGATGAGAATACATTAAAGTATCAAAATGTTATTAAAAAGATGGATGGAAAAAAAGGAAGCGATGATGACGATGGTGATGAAAATGAGTTAAAACCACAGACAGTATTAATTACAACAAACGTTAAGCATGTTGGTAAAGGTGTTGTCCTTCAGTCATATGATATTAGTGATGACGAAAACGAAAATGAAAACGAAGACGAAGACGAAGACGACGATAGTGGTGACAATGATGATGACGACGACGAGAATGAAGACGATAAAACGGTTACAACTTTATATACAGCACCTAGTGTTGTAAATAAAAATAGGAATAAAAATGTGGAATATACAGTCGAGAAGAATATTGATGTTGATGATATTTAGTTGTACTCAAGACTGCGTCGGATAGCTTCTTCGATGTCGGCTTGTTCTTGGTTCAGAATGTCTTCTTGATTGTCATTTTCATTATTATTATTATTATTATTATTATTATTATTATTACTGTGGGTTGGGTTTGGGTATGGGTTTGGGTATGGGTTTGGGTATATGTTATTGTTCATATTGATGAGGCGACTGTTATTGATAATGAGGTTGTTAAGCTGATTATTGTTTAAATTATTCAAGTTGATAAGGTTGAAGGGGTTGATGTATGCAGGTGTAACATCATGCTCTACTGCCCCTGCGCGTAGTTGATTCGCAGCATTATTATGTGCATGGGAGGGCGATGCAGCAGCAGCAGCAGGAGCAGCTCTTATGGGTTCGTGTGGGCGCATGGATGAAGACATCATTCGGACACTTCGAATAAGTTGGTTCATCGGTACTGAAATAGAATGATGGTGATGATGGTGGTATTGATTAGCACGACCGTCAACATGCTGTGCGATTCGAGATGCGATATTATTGACACGAACGATGTCACTTTCTTGTTCGGCATCCGCGGGTGGTTCTTCATCGGCTTCGCCCTCATCTTCGCCCTCATCTTCGTCTCCATAATTTGCCGAATTTTGTGCTTGATGTTGAACAACTTCTTTTGACTTGAAAGAGAAGCGACAAATGGGACACTCTGCTTTCTCTTCTTTGAGCCATTTGGTAATTGCTTCTGCTTTGAATGCATGGTTACAAGGTAGAATCTTAATATCTTCTCCTTCTTCGAAGTCTGTCTGCCATATACCACATGCCCCATTTATTTTCAGTTCCTCGACCATAGAGCTAGTAAACTTCTTGTCAACAAGTTGACTATGTTCTTCTTCGGAGATAACTCGTTTAAGAGGGCATGGGTCATAAAGTGAACGAGCGAGAATAGATGCCACCGACGCTTCGATACTGTGAAAGTCGTTACCGCCGCCACCACCTGTTCTAAGCGGCACGAATGCTATACCATTTCCATAGATGTAGTCGAGTAAACTCTGTGTTCTTCTGATAGGTAACTCTGTGGAAGCCAACATCATAAGGTCGGCAACATCATGTGCATTGTTCTGGTTATGGTTATGGTTATGCGGAGACAGTTCTTCTTGTCCGGACATTATATAACTTGATAACTTTGCGATTTATGTTTTGTTTTCTATATTCATAGTAGAATAATATTTGTACTTCAATTTTTTAGAAGTAGAAATAGAATAATTAAATATAAGTCTTAATAGTAACGCTTTAAACCTTACTATTTTAATGCTTAATATGTCTATTTACTGAATTAAAAATAGACGGAAACAACATTACCATCATAACAATATTAATAGCATAAATAATAAGAACGAAAGTAGAATAGTAGTAAAGAAAAGTGCGTCTCCATTCACTAGAACACTGGCGACATTGCGACTCGTTCATTTTTCCAATGAATCGGTAAAGGTAAATGATATTCGCAACATTTATTACCAGTAAAACTAAAAGCATCCATTTGTTGGATACCAAGAAAGAGCGAGACTGATTTGGAAACACTGCAAACAAAAGAACTTGAACTAAAATAATGGTACTTAATGTAGTGACATAACCAGTTTCAGGAATATTAGTGCAGTATCCGCATTTCATTTTCATGGCGGCAACATAACTCAAAATAATCGCTAAAATAATAGCATTTATTACTCTTGAAAGAACATGCATTTGTTATTATATAATAATTAAATATTTTTTTTAATTATTATATAGTATATTTTAACACCTATAAAACAAACACTTATAAAACGCATAAATAATTCTAGAATCCAACAATTTGTTTAAATACATATTCAAACCCAGCATATCTTTTATTATTCAACGAACTCACTAATGTATTCCAAGGTGTATAGTGCTTAAGCCCTTCAACGCCTTTTTCGCAAAAGACATTCAAAAGTGCCGGACTAAACCCCGACATCATCGATACATTTTGGTCCGTTGACAATGACGGGAAACCACTAGTTTTGCGCAAATTCCAAAAAACAATATGGGGAGCTTTACACGGTTCTCCGTATAATCGTTCCCCCATTTTTGCAAACATTTGTCTAATATTCTCAAATAGTGTTGCCCTTGTAGACAAGTCGGACATTACCTCTGATGCATTACTCATTTGCATATCCGAAAAAACAACCAGTACCAAATTCTCGGCAACTTCGCGCGGGAGTTTATTATGTTCTATTCCCTCTCGTATAAGGTCAATCGCTAAATAAAAATTCGTCGTCATCCCCCATGACGATTTTCTCAATTTACTCACCTGTTTTACAAATGTATCCGAGTCTTGCACCCCTAGCTGAACCCACGTCGGTCGCTCTGAAAATGTCATGACGCGCTGACCAAGTATTGACTTTTCCGCTACACGAATACTCAACCCAATCGCTGAATGGAGTGGGTTGCTGTTATCTTCCATCATTGAACCCGAAACATCCGCCATCGCTATAAAGTTGCCAAGGTTACCATTCTGTGCAGAGTTACTTTTCCACTGCTCATTCAGTGTCGTAACAATAGGTGACTCACTTGGTAATAACTTTGTAATACATTCGACAGCACTCTTTACAAAGTCAATGACTGAAACACGTTTCCCCTTTATTTTACTTGTACCACCCATTACATTTTTCAAGTATTCTTCATAATTATTTTTACAGTTGTCGCGGTCTTCGTCGTTTTCACAGCGCGTAGTCTTGCCATTTTTTTTAAGATTTAAAAATGAATTCGTTTGTTTATGCATGGTAATACTTGTGACATTGTCGAAATTAATTTCCGACCACTTTCCATTACATTGTTTAACTTGGGTTGTGTCGAGTTTTTTATTCAGTGCAGAAATAATTTTGCGATAAATCATAAATGCGCGATTTACTGCTCGCTCATATGACGGATGCGTTGCATCATGCGGAATTTGATGTTGCGAATAGTTCATCGCCAGATAATAATAAAGCCAGCCGAATTTTTTTGACTTTTCACGCGGAATCCACCGAGCTACTAGAGAAAATCGTGTTCCATTATTTTGTAACTCTTGTGCATCGATGCGAAGTTGAGCATTTATAAGGTCCACAATTTTATTAACAAATCTTGTATATAGTTCACTATTCTTCTGTTTCTCATTCTCCACCGAACTATTCAACATTTGCCCTTTCATATACGTTAAAAAATATTTCATGTCTTTCCAAGAACCGAGTGGATGCCGTTTTGAACTTGTACTGCTGTCATCACCCATACCATTCCCGTCTCCCTCATCACCCATACCATTCCCCTCATCTTTTTCATATCCCATATCATATACAAGTGTTTCAATGACATACTCGAAAAACCTAAAGTCAATTTTCGCCCATTCCAACAGCATCACATAAAAAAGCGCATATTCCCCTTTTCCGCAAATAATATCACGTGTTTGTGCCAGTAACTTAAACATTACAATACCCATATCAATACACTTATTGTAGTCGTCACTACCTTTGTCGAATGTTTTAATCCCATTCATTATAATAGTCAAAATTCCTGTCGTTTCTTCTGCAACAGTTGAAAACCCTATTTCATTTGTTCTTACTAACTGAAAACTAAACTGTGTTATCTTTTCTTGCAATGTAACCAAAGATATACCAATACTATTATACTCAAGGTGATTGTTCTCTCCATACTGATAACCTAGTGAGGTAGGGTTACAAGCAATAGTGTCTAATGCTTTAGTAATGGGATGAATAGAAGAAGAACGAAGAGGAGGAGCTGACATATCCTGTGGTTGCATTGACAAAAATGCTGTGCTTTTATTACACGAATGTTAATGATACTATATAAAGAACTATTATTTTTAAGTATGTTTTCAAATGAAGTTATTCATGTTTTATTATATCACACGTTTCGGTATAATAAAACTATAAAAGGTTTACATATCTGTCATATCGCTTTGTCTTGTTATTGGTATTTTGTTTTCTTTGTTTTTGTGAACTACGTATATGTATTCTTTTTGTTGTATTATTTTTAATAAAACTATTCTCGGTATCCCCTGTATCCCTTGTATCCCTTGTTAACTTTTTTATCGCTGACGATGAACTATCTTCTTGTTCGGGACATTCAAAAAAGAAAAAATAAATACCATTATATTTTTTTAATAGGCGAAGTGTCGACTTTAATTCAAATGAATCAATTCGGTTAAGGGTATAAAGAGATATAAAGTCATTTGGGTTTTCTATATAGTCTGGTAAAGACTCAGGTGTTACATGAATATTGTAAATCATAATAGATATTAGCTTATATTTCAATTTATTTTTTCTTTGACTATTTTTTATTACATCTATTAACTGATTTCGCGTTACTATATTGTCATTATTGTTAAGATATATTTTTTTCTGGTTAATTATTTCTATTTCATTATCAGTATTAATATATGTTATATATGTTTTTATGTTGTTTAATACTGTAACTTCTTTAAACATCTTTGAATAGTCTATTTCTGGTAAATTAATAGGCTTTTTTTCATATCCTTCGCCTTCGCCTTCGCCTTCGCCTTCGCCTTCGCCTTCGCCTATCACTCCATATACATTTCTATAACCATCGCCTATTTCTTTTTCACTATCTAGTTCACTATATGGTTTAAACTCATTGCTCATTATTATTTGTAACTATACTAATATAGATAATCTATACAACAACCTAAACTAATTAGTTATTTAGTTATTTTATATTTTACGAATTATTTATGCAATAAATCATTCTAACTCAACTCAGTAGTAACTATCATCTATATTATCATCAGAAGAGTTATCGTCAACCATTTTCCACTTTGCAATCATTTCGCTTTTTTCTCTTATTTCTTGATACAATGAGTATTGACTATAGTTTGGCTTTTTATGTTGCGTACTACTTTTTAGTTCGGGTTTATTCACAATATCAGGTTTCTTTTCTACAATTTTTTTAAAATCTAATTTATTTTGTATTGTAGTGGGCGTAGGTGTAGGTGTAGGTGTGGGTGTAGGTGTAGGTGTGGGTGTAGACTTATTTACCTTTACAGAATTACTTCCTAGTGACGGAAAGTTATCATCATTTAAAATTACTTTGGTTACTTGAGACTGTTCACTATTATTTATCTTATTCGCATTTTGGAAACCACTTTGAAAAATATTTTGCGACTTTTTTAAAAAAATATTACCACTTTCGTTCCTATCATTTCTATCATTCCTATCGTTCCTATCATTCCTATCATTCCTATCATTCCTAAATGAATTATTACTAGAAAAACCAAACCTATTCTGTCTAAATGGGTCCTGTAGTGGTTCATGTACTTGTTCAAAGTTTTCATCTCTCCTAGTATCACGGCAGTCACTCGTATAATCGTAACATCTATTACTATCACTATAGTCTGCAACAACATAAGCAGTGTCAATGATATCATTCAACTCATTGAATTTTCTTTTACTCATTTAAAATATCGCCCAAAGAGCTGTATCTGTTAAGTATAATGGATGTATTATATTAATATTATATTTATTTTTAAATAGTAGTTTATATATTATTACAAAAAAGTTTATATATTATTACAAAAAAGTTTATATATTATTACAAAAAAGTAATATAAAGATATATTGTTTATATTATTTGTCTCCTAACAGCAAATTTTTTCGCCGCTTATAAAATAAATAAACAAGGATTCTATATACTTTGTAGGAGACAGCAACATGATATATGACAATGATGACAGTAATGTGTGACAGTGTATGAATATAATCTAATTCATAACATAGAGATGTTTTCTATGTTATGATATAAAATATGGTATAAAGTACATCATATATTTTTATAAAATTCTTCTTTTAACCAATGCGTAACACTAGTATACATTTTTTTACCGTAGTATATTTCTGGGTAGTCGTATGTATGGTATGCCTTAGCTGATTTTTTATTTCCGTAATGATATGTTACAGACCCTAATCTTTTATCAATAATATTATCCATAATTATTTTTGAAATAGATATATTTTTTTTATACTTTTTCCCTTCATCTTTTTGGATGCATGTAAATAGATTATCTAGTTTAAAAAAAGAAGTTATTTCATCAATTATTGTTTTATTAATATTAATATTAATCAATTTCGGAGACGGAGGGTCTTCTTTGTGAAAGTAAAATGACTCATCTATACGTGCATCACTATTTTGATTCTCTTCCTCTTCCTCATCCTCTTCTTCTTTTTCCTCTTGTTCATCAGTCAAATCTGCTAACAAGTAAGGGTTATCTGAGGAATGTTGCATCCTATTGTATCTCTATCCTATTATACTATTTTTATATTTTTTTCTGCTGAATTTCCGCAAACAGAAAATTGAAGTCAAATTAATCATTATATTCATATGCATTATAATCAGAAACAAAGCTACGTACAAACAATACAATGTCTTCCAACAACTACGACTCCAGAACTAACACTCGTGATGCCCGTGATGACTACCGCCGTACTCCCAGACACAACGAAGAGCGTTATATTCCTCGCGAAGGTGATGACCGCCGTGGCAATCAAATGTCGTCTCCGAGTATTTGCATCCCCCGAACCTTTCCGACCATACGCGGAGAACAAACCAAGCGCGCCGTTTTCAGAACTTTCAAAGAATTGAATATTGGATTCATTGACCGCATCGACACAGTCCACAAAAACGACAAAAATGGCGAACGATACTGCACCGTCTACGTCCACATGAAAAACTGGAATATGCAAAGCGAACTTGCTCGTGAAACTCGCAAAAAACTGTTGGACGGAGAGGAAATCAAGGTGGTGTACGATGAACCATGGTTCTGGAAGTGTGTTGCAAGCACTATCGAAAAGCCAGAAACTCGCTACTCCGAAACAACATTTCGAAACTCTACAAGACCTCGCATCGACCTAGGCGAAGGAATACGCGCTATTTCTCGCTACACAACAACAACCGATGAAACACGATGCGCAGATGGTGAACAACACAACCCCGAACAACTCTGCAATATGGACTCTCAAGAAGAAAGTGAAGAGTAAATAAACAACAATCTAACAGAAAAATAGGTAAGTAAATAGGTAAGTCAACCATATAAGTCAACCATATAAGTCAACCATATAAGTCAAGTATAACTAAATTCTATTGTGTTTTATGTTCTAACACTTTTTTATTTTTATAATGTAATTTTATACTGTAACTTTATACTATCATTCATATACTACCATGGAAACACAACAAAAAATAAACATTAGACCTAATAATTTTTCACTAGAGTCATCCCTCAAGATAGGAACTACAAATATATCTCTTTTAAAAGAAAATTTGTATACGATTGAGTCAACCGGTTTAATTTTAGATTCCATAAATGAAAGTATTACACATAAAAGAGAACAAGAAGGACGCGGTAAAGAACTTAATATGACACCTATTTCTGATGCATCAGGTAAAGGTACCAAGAAAACTAAAAAAGCGTTATACAATAAAATAAAAATGAAATTTAACGCCGAATCTGTCATGCCTTTAACAACATTTATAAATAAACAAGGAAATAGAAAGGGAACAACTTATAATATAATACTTCACTTCATAGGTAATATAGGAAACCAACTAACATTTTTAAGAAACAAAGGATACTCTATTCCATTTTTTAGTTTAGAAGATTTTATTGTTATCGACAACACCATCTTTTCTTTTATGAATGATGACAAAATTTTTAAAATAGACGATAAAACAAAAAGTATCACTGTAGATTACCCCATTCAATATAATAAAAACCACTCTTTTATTCCACCTGGTCTCGCTTTAGGTTTAGACGACCAGCCCGATAAAATACCAGTAGATATTTACTATTCATCTATATACTATAGTCTAGCACAACTGTGTGTCTATATTTTCCTAAGAAAACAAATCAAAGATGAAGAAGACTATGATAAATTATCCGGTCCATTTATTTATACTTCTCTATATTGGTGTCTTAAGCGGTGTTTAGATAAAGATGAAACTAAAAGAATTCTTTTGTATGTGTAATTTATAAGAATGTCAATCGCTACTTTAAAAAGAAAAACCAATTTAGGCGGAAATCCGCGTGCTGACCCTATCTCCGGTATCGGCAACCAAGGTTTCGCCTTAAACGGAACTCTCCGCAATATTGGCGGCGTAGGTCAGTTCAGAATGATGTCCAACGTTACAAGAACACGGTATCGCGGCACCACGCCTATGGGAAGCGGTGGTTTTCTCGGAAAATATCCTTTATATATACTCAACTCTGGTGACTGCTGTACTAATGACACAAGCGTCGTAAAAAAATCTACAAAAAATACTCGGGGTATGTTGGAACAGCGTTACAAGGGCATATTATCTGGAACGTACCCCAATACATGGGTGAAAGACGACGATAACGCTTATCGCGAGACAAAAACACAGGGACAGTATGTCGAAAATGTAACACGTAAAGTCGGTTCTTGTAACTTCCAAAATCCCGTATGTTGCGAAATCAACAACAGATGCAAATGTGTGCAAGGAAAATACATATATATCGGTACCAAAAAGAAACTGTTTTACAGCCCAACAACTAAAAGTGTGGATAACTTTAGCCCCAATGGAGAAATGATGTCGCAGGGTTTGTATATAACCGCTGGTGGTGTTTCCAAGAAGAATAATCTTCCCACACCTGCATGCATGCAACATTATCCACCAATGTTGTCACACACAGGATGCGACTCAAATGTCGTAACATGGCAGCAAGCCAAAGCTGTTGGTATTGTTCCTCCGGACTATATGAACTGCCCACCATGTGTCGTATCAAAACCACCATGTGTTACATGCGTTTAAATTCTCCTGACGCTTGTTGGGTTTATTGCATTCCTCGCATTCCTCGCATTCCTCGCAATATATAACTTTCCACAGAACGTTATATATTACACCACGGTACACCATACCTAACAGGCCTAACAGGAATATTTATAATTAAAGAGAAATAAAGTAGAACAACATTAAGTTGGTAAAAATCATGAAATATTGTTGAAACATAATCGTGTATTTTGCAAAGTCAGTTCTAGGAGTAACCAATGTATATCCAACACCTGCTTGTACTGTTGTAGCCAAAAATAACACATCTGGGAATCGTGGCTCGATATATCGTGACATATCTTCATTCAAGTCCATTTCTTTCCTAATAAGATAATAAATTATAGCAAATACAAAAATACATAAAAAGTTATACAATGCACCTCGAAAAACATACTTCATTTTTGTGACTATTTATAAATATTGTGTATATTATGTATATTATAAATATTATAAATATTATAAATATTATAAATATTATAAATATTATGTATACTATGTATACTATGTATATTATGTATATTATGTATATTATAAATATTACTATATTATTTTAAACTATGAAAATAATATAAAGTTATCGCCAATATAGTATAATATTATACTTCGTAAAACCACAAATGAGTTCTTCGGATTCTACAGACTACACAGTCGTAAAGCCACCTGCATATATTCTAAAATTATTTATAATGAAACAGTCTACCTCTTCTTCTACCAAGACACCTAAGTACGACGAATTGGTAAAAATATACGAAGAAAAAGTAGAAGCGCACAACAAAAAATTATATGACTCGCAATACCCCGACTCAGGATTTGACCTTTTTATCCCGTTCGACTATACCGACCACGCATGTGGATACACTGATAACCGATTATCCAACATCACATTTCGCGCACCTCTCGGCGTGAAATGCTCTATGTCGCACTTTAATACCGCCTACAAAAAATCATACCCATCCGGATACTATTTATATCCTCGCTCCAGTATTGTTAAAACCCCTTTTCGCTTATCCAATTCGGTAGGTATTATTGACTCCGGGTATAGGGGCGAAATTATGGCGGTTGTGGATAACATAAACGCTGCGAATATGGATACAAAAGAGAGCATTGTAAAGTATATGCCTCCGATGACGCGTATGTTTCAAATATGTTCGCCAACATTGGAGCCGTTTATGGTACAAATTGTAAACAGCGAAGAAAAACTGGGAGTGACAGAACGTGGCAGTGGAGGATTTGGGTCGACGGGTGTTTAGTGCGGCGCGGCGACCTATAGGGAAAAGTTGTTATATTCGTCGTACGGCATCGAACTGTCATTTGCGCCTTTGAATTTCACTACTTTGCCGCTATCCATATAAATTTTAGTGGGGAATGAAGCTGCATAATCTGTGTCGTGAGTTACCACAATGAGCGTGGATTGTTTCGCCATTTCATCTATCATTCTCATGATGTACTTTTTACTGTTCGTATCGACTGCGGCGGTAGGTTCATCCATAATAACGATGGGTTTCTTACTCAAATAACAGCGCAACAAATATATAATTTGTTTTTGACCACCACTCAATTTTGAACCATGTAATCCGGCGAGTGTTTCTAAGCCTTCGCGATGATTTTTAAATACACGCATGACGTGTAACTCCCGAAGAATCTGCTTTACTTTTTCCTTCGGTATATTATTCCCGTAACATATATTGTCGATAATAGAACGGTTGAAGAGAACTACTTTTTGATTTACACACGCTATTTTGCTTCGCAGATATTCGCGGTTAATATCCAAAACGTTTACACCGTTGTGCAATATTTGTCCGCTTGAAACTTTATAGTATCCCATAATCAGTTTCACGATGGTCGATTTACCGCTTCCATTCGTTCCTATGATAGCAACACGATCAAGGGGATTTATTTTAAACGAAATATTCTCTAATGAGTTTGAGTTTTGGTTGCCATCGGTGTTGCCGCCTTCGCCGCCTTCCATCTTTTTACCATAGTTGAATGATACATTTTTAAAATCGATTTGCCCATTGATGGGCATTCCAATTTTGTTTCCATTGGGAGTAGTAGTATTTAATATATTTTGGACGATTTCTTCGCTTTCTGCCAGTTTTCCGTACCCGATAACAATGTGAACCGTTCTAGATACGGTGGACTTTAAGTATCGAATGAAAAATAAGACAATCACGACTAGTTTTACGGTTGTATCGCTTGTTATTTTTTTAGCCTTGTAAAACCGAAGTATGATGTATATGTATAATATGAGTATAGCTGTTATAAAAAAGGCAAACAAATACATCCCCTTCGATGAATACCATATTTGATTTTCGTGTTTTTCATCATATATGTTGTGTTTAGATTCTAGGAAATCTTTTTCTTGTTGTACCTTTTTACAGCCGATTACACTCAGTGAATTACTTAAGACATCGTCAACATGTGTCATTAATATTTTTTCTTCTGTTGCTCTCTCTTCCGATTTATTTTTTATTTTTATTAGGACATAGTAGTAGATAAAAAGGAATATGGCGAATAAGAAAACCATGATTCCGCCGATTTGTAGGTTTAGGTACATTATGTAAGTTAATATAGCGAAAACTGTTATGCAAAATGTAACTATCATATATATGAAGCTTTGAGTAGACGATACAGTGGTATTGGGAATCATTAGCAGTTTTAAAATGGTGTTTGATATATTCTCATCCTCGTAGTTGACTTCGATATTTTTGAATATCGCGTCTACTAGTTTGAATCGAATGAATTTTTCCATTTTGGGATAGTTTATTTTGTCATAGTAGCTATTTAACATATGAATACCGTCGATGAGAATGTATAAACCTGCAATCTTCCATAGTGCTGATATAGATTCTTTATAGTTTAGGGTATTGATTGCAGTTGTAAATTTACTAAATAAGTTTGATAATACTATCATTTCCAGTGGATTTGTTATAAATAATATAAGAATGGTAACGATGACCCATAGAATGTTTTGTTTTATAAACTCGAAGATATAGCCTAGTAAAATATTCTTTTTGGGTTCAGGTTCAGGTTCTGGTCCACTGTTTGTAGTATTTGATTGGGGATGGGATTGGGTGTCCATTGTTAAGATATATTATATACATAATATATTTTAGTTACTAAATTTATACTTTTTTTGGGGGGAGGGGTTATTCTTGATTATTTGGTTATTTGGTTATTTGGTTATTTGGTTATTTGGTTATTTAGTTATTTAGTTATTTGGTTGTTGTTTTTCTGGAAGATATAAATAATTTACGTAATAGGGTTTTAGCCTTTTTAGCAACACTGTAATAATATGGTGCGCGATGTTTTTTGACGGTTTTATCTCTAGCACGACGCGTCATCTCACGTGAGCGAACATATGCCGCAATGAGTCCGCCTTTGCTTGGCTTGCATGAACCGGCATTACAAATGGGGAAAGATTTTTTAGAACCAAGAAAACACTTTTTTCCGCACCGTTTCAGCTGGAGTGTTCGCTCGCGTCTAGTGGGTTGGTTACGCCGCCAACTTTTATAAGTTCGCATAAGTTGCTTCCTTGTTACCATTTTCCTATATATGTACTGTATATTTTTATTATTGTTTTATGTTTAGAATTTTATTATACTTATAATATATCTTTAAAGATGAGTGGTTGGTTAGGAACACCTCTTGCACGTGCTGCTGCTGATTTTGCTAAGGGTATGTTTGGTTTTTTTAATACAAAACCTGCTCCCTATGCGACGAATGAACAAAAAATTAAAGCTATAGAAGAAGATGATTATAAAGCAATTCAAACAATAGCAAACACTGCTGCCGAAAAAACCGCCAAAAAAGCTAAGTTAGATAGGGAGTTAACTATTTACCTTAATGATAGTCGCAACTCTATCCCTAACGAATCCACCGAAACTCGTGCTGATTCATCATCAAAAAGAAAAAAAATAAATGTAGGTAAACCTGCTCCTGTTGTCCCTGCTGTTGCCAAAGCTACCTTAGATGCAATTAATGCAAATTTTAAACTAGATAATGAATTAAATACTAAGGAGTCATTAGGAGCAGTTAATGAAGTTAATGCAGTTATTTTACAACAAGAAGAAAAACAAAACCAGTCGATGATAAGTAAAGTAGAAGAATCGATGAAGAAAATTATTACTGACCAAAGCGCTATTACCAAATTTCGAGAAGAATGCGTAGAGGAAGCAGTTAATCAATTTCAAAAAGCGTTAGGTGAATATGGTATACCTGTTACACCTGAATTGTCAAGTGCTGTTATGAAACAAATTGCAGAGTCGTGGAGTGAATTACTTATTTCTTCAACAACACCTGACAGTTCTATATACTTAAGTATGAAAACATTCTTTTTTCGTGTAAATCAAGCGATTGATGCATTACTAACACAGTGTATATTTTTATCAAGTAAACGGACTCAATCATTTCCTCCTTCTTCTTCTCTTCGTCCTTCTTCTTCTCTTCGTCCTTCTTCTTCTCTTCCTGATAGTAAACCATACCCAAAAGTAAAAGTTGGACCATGTTGGTATACTATAGGTCCTATTTTAGATTTTCAAAATATAGAGGGAAGAATATTTATTTATGTTAAATGTTACCGTACTGAAGAATGCACTGACGGAATATATTTTTGGGTGTATCGTTCTCAGAGTGAAGGATTGTATCGTGTATTTTTTAAATTAGACCCTTTTGGTTCTATTGAAAAAGGGTTTGATTATACACAAGGAACACTTGTTGATTTTAAACTACAAATGGCATTGTGTAAATATTATTATGGTATAATAACTACTAATACTACTCTGTCGGTAATAGACACTCTTTCGGGTTTGAATTTGTTTATGAGTCTAATGCCTTATTTACAACAACATTCAGACACAAATACTTATCATCACTATATGATTGACGATAGTTTTGCATTCATAATTAAAAAGGGATTTCCTTTAAACCCACCTTTAACTAATCCTAATACGATACATAGTGACTGGTTACATGTAGTAAACATGATATGTAAAAAAAAAAGACTAGAAACTGTTATAAAAAACCAACTTGCAATAGCTACAGAATTACAAAAAGAATGGGAAACTCAATGCGAGTTATATTTTCCAAACCATCTATCTCATCCAAACTACGATTTTTCAAGAAGAATGATGGGGTATGGAACTACATGCCCGTATATATTTTGTTTTACTACCTGCGGACTAATACGTTCATGTCCTATGTTTAAACTATTTTTAAGCGCAAATAGTTATAAAACCACATTTTGGTGTCAAGGGTTTCAAAATTATACAGCAATGTTGAGTGATGACCGTGACCCCAGTCGTGAAATATTGTCACCTGTTTTACATGTTGTTATAGGATCACTTTTACGAAATGCTGACATGGCATTATCAACATTACGAAATATAATGTTAAATATTGGAATAACGAGTGATGCAAAACTGATAAGTCAACAGTATAATGAGGCGACTAAAGCTATAATGACGCTTGGTACAAGACCAAATTTTCAAGAACCTAATACTAGTGTTAGAATTCCTGGTCTTCCTCCAGCTAGATTTGTAACTTTTCAAGCATTAAATAGTATACAAACTGAACGTCGAGGTACTGGAGATGAAAGTTTAGGTTTGCAATTTACCCCAGGAAGACATAGAATGATAAAAAATGATCAAGCACTTGATGATATTATAAAAGAAAATGTCGGCAAGAAAATCAATATGATAAAATGTCTTGCAAAATATTATAATGAGAATAAAAATATTAGTTTTCCATTTGTTGACGAAGTAAATCGTTTATTACAGTATCCTGTTATCCCTACTCATCATCCTGCCCCTGTTCGTAATACTACTCTTACTTCTGCTGTTGCTGCTGCTCAAGGTTTTAATGCCGCAAGCCCTGAAGCAGTCGCTGCTGCTCAAGGTTTTATTACCGCAAGCCCCCAAGCTGCCGCTGCTGCTCTATTTGGGTATATTTCTAACCAGACAGATTTTGAACAAGATTTAACTGAATTTGCTCACTTATGTTTGAAAAAAGAGTGGATACGTGGAATTATGGACGATGCGTATCATGCATTAGAAGGAGTATTTAATCCCGAAAATGCTATACATAATTATTTGGGCGAAGATGGTGAATTTCATCAATTCGATCCTCCTCCTGTTGCTCCTCCTGTTCCTCCTCCTCCTACTCCTCTTCCTTATGTTCTTATATCTTCATTTGATGAAGTAAGAAAAGAAGATACTAGTCCTACGAATCCCGATCCACTAGAACTTAATGTTACTGTAGTTACATTTGCTCATATATATCGCGTGGATTGTCGTTATAATGTCGTAGATTCGCGTGCAGATGAGCTTAAATCTATGTCAATAATATATCAAATATCTACAACTGTTGTTTACACACGCGAAAACCCCTCGAGAATTTTATATGCTATGAACCAGAGAACACCTCTCGTATGTCTTCCTGATTTACCTGATGCACTTAAATATCTCATAGAAAAAAAAATTGATGCACTCATAAAAGAATTAAAAGATTCCCGTGTGTTATCCAAAGAAGTTACACGATTTCTATCAGGTAACATTATTTTTAATGATAAAATTGTTCTTGATAGTGTTTTAGCAAATATTACTGGAATATTGTTACCCCCCAAGAAAATATTGCAATCCTCAAAATTAAGTGAAAGTGAAAAAATATTATTAACACAAATTCAACAACTTCTACAACAACTAATTCAACTTATACAACAACAAGAAGCAGCAGAACAACTACTAAATTCACCATATACTTTATGCGCCACATATAAAAGAGTCGCATCATATGGTGCTCTTTTTGCAGGAAAAATGATGGAATATTTTTTTGGCGGGGAAAATGGGTATTATCAACTTCCTTATTTTTTTAAGAACTTTGATAAGTTTCTCAAAGTATGTCATCAGTATGACAGCACAGTATTGATGTATTTACCTGATGTTCCTCCATATAATTTACTAGTTCCTCTTCCAAATGCTCCGCATTTATTATTAAGCGGTATTCAATCTTATTTTACCGGTTTAGGTATTACTTTTAATACAGGTGGCGATGACCCGAATATTTATATCCGAGCAAAACTAGACGAATATGGACCACATATACAAGCAATATCTGAGTATTTGACAAAAGATTTTATGGTAGATCGTGAACGTATAGAGACGCATTCTCCTTCTCCTTCTCCTTCTCCTTCTCCTTCTCCTGCTTCTAGTACTGGTTCTGCTTCTCTTGGTTCTGATTATGGTTCTTCTACTTCTCCAGGCAAAATATCCTATTTTTTACTTCAAACCCCACTTGAACATAGTTTGTCACCTGGAAAAGACCCAGATTATAGACCAATAGAACAAAGCATAAGTCCTAATCCAAAGAATAGACAAATAACAGAAAACGTCAAACAAGAAAGAGAAAGAAGCATAAGTCCGAGCAGAATAAATATAGGAGCCGGTGCTTTATCTATTAAAAACCATAATCCCACATATAAAAAAAAAACAAGTAAACCAAATAAAAAATCAAGAAAATATATCAACTCAAAGAGATTAATGAAAAGCAAAGTTACGAAACCAAAGACATACAAGCTTCGTGCAACCGGCGACAAACGTAAATCCAAGCCTAATAAAACGATGAGACATTACAGGCGCGTGAGAAAATGAGATATTCGCCCCATAAATCAAAATCAAAATCGTAAATTTGCAAATATTTCTCAAAATCTCATCATTTTTATCTCCACATATTGTAGTGTGTACACCAGATATGAAAAGTGAATCCATATTCCAAACACGCAAATTGCGAAAAATTAAAAGCAGGAAGTTTCCCAAGCGTATTTATTTATACTCTTCCCCTCGTAAAGCCCAGAAAATGGCGTATAAGTATTTAGGTAAAACAGCGAAACTCTACCCTGCAAGCAACCCAGTCAAAAAGTACATGATTTATGACCCCAAAAATAACAAGTGGGTAAACTTTGGGCAGATGGGCTATGAAGACTTTACCAAACATCGTGACAAAACTCGTCGCAAGAATTACTTGACACGTACCAAGGGTATGCTCGGTGATTGGAAAAATAACAAATATAGTGCGAACAATTTATCGAGACGCATTTTGTGGTAGTACAGACTTTCACACATCAAAGAAATTGAAATGAATAAACAAAATATTACTAACATATAACTGTTTAAAAAAACAATTATATATTATACACAAACACACACAAACACACAACACGCAATACACAACTATGCCTTTCTACGCAGTTCACAAAGGAAAGCGTCGCGGTATATATACCGACTGGCTCGAATGCAAGCAAAATATATTCGGTGTAAGACATCCTATATTTAAAAAGTTCAATACAAAAGAAGAAGCAGAACATTTTCTAATTCACGGATTTGGGACAAAAACAAACCAGTCGATGATGGATACTCTCGGGATTGGAGAGGCTGGAAAAACTAGAGATGTTACAGATGCGAGAGATAATTCGAAAATCGATAATAATTCAGAATCTGCAAATTTAGAAAATACTTCGACTCACCCACCAAAATATGTGATTCCAGTATTTACCGATGGTTCTCTTATTCGCAAAAAGAGCAAAAATGGTGAGCAAAAATTATTATGCGGTTATGGAATATATATTCCCGCATACGGTCTCATGCCCGAGTTGCGATACGCCGGTACAATCCACGACAACAAAACAAATAATCGCGGTGAGTTAAAAGCCATCATCGATGGGCTCGGGTATGTACTCGACTTCATCGAGGAGACATTGGATCCAGTCGATGTATCGGATGCGACACACACACACCCTGACTCGACCCAAGTGGAAAAGGACGACAAATTAAAGAATACGCAAATTGTGCTTTATACGGACTCGTCATATTCCAAGCTAATTTTGGGCGATACGGGTGTAAAATATAGGAAGGCGGGGTATCTCGTATCGAAAAAGAGCGATGAGAAAGTAAAGAATGCGGATATGGTCGAAGAAATCATGGAGATTCGCGACAGGATTGCCGCGTATGGTATGGAGCTCGTTGTCAAACACGTATACGCACATACGAATCTAGATACATTTGAGGCGAACGGGAATCGTCTAGCTGATGAGTACGCAAATATCGGCGCGAATAAAACGTCCACAACTACATCCACAAATAACTAGGCTATAGATTCCATAATAGGTTCCATAATAGGTTCCATAATAGGTTCCAGAGAAAAAAGTTTTTATAGAGACTTCAAACCCGCAAAATCTCATCCGCAAATATCCTCTTTTTATTCTGCACGTTCGCTGTATATGTCTCGATTGTGTCGAAATCGATACACCCATCATCTTCGCCTGTGTCGTCGCCCGTGTCGTCGTCGTCAATATCGGCAGTAGATGCCTGCGATGTTGCATCCGCGTTGGTGTTGGCATCTTGTTGTGCGCTGCGCTCTCTTTGTGCTTCGAGTAGATGCTGTGTTTCTGGTGTCGCAGGAATTTTAAACGGTGCCATAACAAACCGAAATACAACAACGGGTTCTGTTTGTCCGAAACGGTGGCATCGCGCGACTGCTTGGTCCTCGACGGACGGGTTCCAATCCGGGCTGACGAAATACACTTCCGAGAATTGTTGAAGATTGAGCCCTTCGCAGCATGTTTGTATTTGAAGAATAAGCACATCGACACCGGCATCCGGTGCGAGGATTACGCGGCGTTCGCTCTCGCTTGTACGTCCATCCAAGTATCGCACAACCAGACTCGGGAATGCAGTAACGAGCCGCGCCTGAATATAGTCGATTTCCGCGCGGAAATGGCAAAACACGATTTTACGTTTCCCGTTATCTTTGCGCGAGAGGATAGTACGCACCACTTTGGAAATCTTGCTGCTATAGTTCTCGTCCTCGGCGGGCGGCATTTGAGGCACCGATTTCCGGCATGCTAGGCGGGGATAAATGCACGACTGTTTTGCCTGAATCATGCGCCCTATTTTTACATGTGATGGTTCTGGAAACCATGACATGTCTATGTGTTGGGATTCTGGGAGGGCTGGGAGAGGATCGGCATCCGGTCCGCCGGGAATATTTAGGCAAGCAATACCGCTATGAAGACTGCGCGACAAAATCATCTCGGCAGGATTCGCCCATTGTACGACGATATTTTTAGTAATAAGAGGCGGCAATGAAAGCCCGACACTTTGTTTGGTTCGTTTGAGTACAAAGTTTTTCACGATGGTGCGAATATTGTCCTTGTCTGCATAGTATGCCGCCGGAATTCCGAGAAGCGCGCACAGCGAATAAAGGTCGTGAATCGAGTTTTGAATCGGCGTTCCCGTAACAAACCAGCGAATTCCAGCCCTCAGTGTCGAAACGCTCCTGAATATCTGCGTATTTCGCCCCTTGAGATGGTGCGCCTCGTCGAAAATAACGCGTCCCCATTTCAGCCCATAGAGCCGGTTCGCACTCCCGCGCGTCTGTGTGTGTGTGTGTATCGACTTCGATACATCCTTGTGCGAAATCGGGGCAGGCGACCGACAAATCATGTGCCCGTATGTGGTGATGACGACGGGGGCGGCTTCGAGCATTTGGTCTGTGATTCTTTTTTTCTCTGCGCCGTAAAATATGAGTGCTTGGTGTCCGGTATTTTTGAGGATTTGTTGCTCCCATTGTTTGACGAGTGCGACGGGTAAAACGACGAGTGTCCGCTTTTGGAAGTTTGCCAGGATGAGCCCAATCATCATAATCGTTTTGCCGAGCCCCATTTCATCGGCGACAATTCCGCCGCGGACATGGTGTGGAAGCGACTCTCCGGCGAGTTCGTTTCGGAGACAAAACCGGATACCGTCTGTTTGATATTGTTTCTTTTGCAGTCCTGCTTTTGTTAGGAAATCGTGAAAACGTTCCGTTGCCTTACCTATTTCCTGGTTCATACTGTCTTCGGTGTTTGCGATAACGGTGGTAGTCATGGTCATTTCAGTTTTTTGATTTAATTTTTCGATATACAATAACGAGCTTTACATCGAATTACATGTATTTTTCCACTTCAATTTCCCATTTTATAAAATAGAAAAACGTGAAATAACTAAAGTTAAAAACTAAAAAAAATAAAAACTAAAAAAATAAAAACTAAAAAAAACTAAAAACTAAAAAAATAAAAACTAAAAACTAAAAAAAATAAAAACTAAAAAAATAAAAACTAAAAAAACTAAAAACTAAAAAATAAAAATCATTTTATATCGTTTTGCATCATCGACGTGCGTTCTTTTTCCGAGGAATTCGAAATATTTTTTAGATAGTTTATATTGTTCGGGTTTTTTATTTTTCAATACTTCCAAACGAACTTTCATTATCATACCTACTTGCCATATACGTTTATGTGAGTATTTCTTCTCTTTATATAATCTCTCCAACTTACGTATCGTATTTTTCACGTCTTCGGTTGTTGTATATTTAATATGAATCGTATCCATCGGATTCTTATCAATATATACATCAAACGATTTCTTAGGGTTATCGGGATTATATAAAAACTGTTTTTTGGTTTTATTTCTACGTGATTTATTTTTGCGTGTTTTATTGCGAGTCATTGTAACCGTTACTATATTATAATAATACATAATAATACATAATAATCGCTACATATTATGTATTATACGTTTTGCATTAGTTTTGCATTAGTGTAAAGTAAGCAGGTACGTGAATTTGTTAAGGTCGCCTAATATTTCGTCACGGATATTGAGCAGGTCGGAGTTTTCCGGATTTTTAAAATATGGCGCATTCGACATATTTACCAAGTACGCCTTAAACGTTTCTATACACTGTTTAAACTTCGTTACACTTGTATAATCATAAAAAGGAATACTCCGCGTAGATGAAAGATTTACGCGTTTTCCCGTTTTGCCCAACATGGTTTCGACAAATTCGTCCATACGTCCATTGAAACTCTCGTACAACTCGTCGGTCGCTTTATGCTCCGGATAACTAAGCGTTTTCCAGTGATATATTTTGATAATATTCAACATTTGGATGAATTTTAGGATGATTTCACTTTCGCTATATTTGGATGATCCGCGCGACATTGTTCTTCCTTTCTTTTGGGTTCTGTTTGCCATCTTATATATTTAGGTTATATTTTTAATTTTATATTCCGATTTTTTATTTTTTATTTACGATTTTTTATTTACGATTTTTTATTTACGATTCCATTTTCCATTTTCCTGAAACAGAAAATTGAAGTGAAATAAAACCATAAAATAAAATGCAGTGAATCAAATCAAACAATCATCAAATTCAAAATGTCGTCGTCATTTGCCGTTCCTTCTTCCAAGACTTCCTCCAGTGTTTCCGTTCCAGCCGTCGCGAATAAGCCATTCTGCAAGGTGTGCTATGATGCCGGTCTTCCTGTCGCTGAATATACCAAGCATTTCGTGAAGGACCAACCCGGTCCCGGCGGAAAAGTCGTTTGTCCCACACTTCTCGCGCAAAAATGTCTCGCATGTGGTATTGCCGGACACACGTCGAGCTACTGTCCAAAGAGTCGCATTGTTGTTGTTGACTCTGACCGCTCTGCACGTCTTCGCGAGGAACGCGAACAAGCCAAGAAAGCCAATGGAGGGTGGGAAACTGTGGGTTCTGACACCAAATCAAAATCAAAACCTCGCATCGAAGATTTCAAGCCGAAGACTGCTGCTCCTGCCGCTGCCGCTTCCACTTCCGCTTCCACTTCCGCTGCCTCAAAGTACGGTTCGTTTGGAATACTTGCAGTAGATGACTCATCATCATCCTCCGAGGATGAGCGCCAAGAAATCCAAAAAACGCCTGCTCCCTCTCGTGCCGACGTTCCCAACAAACCGCTCACTTGGGCTCAACGTGCTGCAGCTGCTGCTTCGAAGCCAACTCCGCCATCATCGTCAGCTCACCGCGCGGTACCGTCACCATCCTTCAGCGACACGCGTTTCCAGCTTCACGAACTCTGCCAGAACATCGAACCAAACAAGCGCGCATCATCATCCAAAAGACCGAGTCCTCCTGTCAGCGCTGTAAGCTCCATGAAAAGGAAGCAAGAATCAGTGACAGTTCCCGCCTAAATAGTCATGGTCGGTCATCTGTAACAGGTAAGATGCGCGCGCATGTGTATTTGTTCTAACACTTTTTTTAATATTTTAATATTTTAATATTTTAATATTTTAATATTTTAATATTTTAATATTTTAATATTTTGTCATTTTATTACAATCCGTGCTAAACTAAATTGTAATAAAAATAGTAATAGAATCGTCCCTGGAAGGATTCGAACCTTCGTTGAACGGTTAACAGCCGTCAGTACTAACCACTATACTACAAGGACATAAAAATATTACTTTTTAATAAATACCGCCACCCCCGGAGGGACTTGAACCCTCGACCCCAGGATTAGAAGTCCTGTGCGCTATCCAACTGCGCTACGAGGGCAAAATACGGTACCCAATATACCTATATATTCTTTTTCGCGATTTTAAACGCATTTATATTTATATTTATATTTATTTCATTTTCGCAAATTACCGCTTCTAACCAGATTCGAACTGGTGTTATTGGATTCAAAGTCCAATGTGCTAACCACTACACTATAGAAGCAAACATATCATGGAATTTCGGACTCTCATCCCAATATGAATCATTGCAATGGCTTTAAGTTTGTTTTTGGGTTATAAATTAAAAATATTACAATAAAAAATATACATAAAAGTATATAGATGTCGACAAGAAAAGCACCATCAAAAAGTGCTACATTATTTAAAAGTGGTACAATTAAGAAAGGCAATGATGGCAATAAGTGGGTAATTGTAACAAACAAACGAGGTATTCATAGATGGCAAAAGATGACAGGCGCTAGTGCGGCTACAAAACCGATGAAAAATAAAACCAAAAAGTCGAAGCGTATACTAGAAATGGAAGCAGATCCAAATACGGTTTGGGGTAAAAATAAGCCATTGGAAAAACTTTGGGAGAGTTTAGCCGACGGCAAAAAAGTGGTACTGATTGAGAAAAGTGGTAAGCATAAAATATTCGACATGCCTACGGGGAAAGTTACGGCGAATAAAATGTACAATACATTTGACGACGACCCGAATATAGTTGCTGTTCTTTCATCCAATCTATCGCAGGATGCGTATGAAGTGTTTTTGTATCCGAAAGCGAAGGATAAGTCGGTAGAATATGTTATCAAAAATTATAAGAAATATTTTAAACCTGCTGGTACTGTCATGACTGCTGATATGGTTGCAGATGGTATACCAGCACAAAAAAAGGTATTATTTCCCGCGTAGGATTATGTGAAAATTAATAATAACCCGAAAGTTATTATTAATAAAAAGATATGCGCGAAGCAGGGTTCGAACCTGCGCATCCTGAGATAGTGGGGCTTAAGTCCACCGCCTTAGACCACTCGGCCATTCGCGCAAAACATGAAAAAATATTGCTCCTTACGGGGCTCGAACCCGTGACCTCGGGCTCATAAGACCCGCGCTCTAACCAACTGAGCTAAAAGAGCCTTGAACCACACGATATTAGGTCTCATTTTATTTGTTTTTCTTTTTCGTTTTATTTTTTTTCTTTTTTTTTTCTTTTTCTTTTAAAAATATAAATGTTTGCAAGTGCATAAGATAATTTGTGAAAGAGTGAGTAAGTGAGTGAGTGAATAACATCACAACCCTGTGATGATGGTGATGTTGTGCGCGCGCGTTGCTACCAACAGTTGTAATCAAACTAATAATGCTCGGTTTTAATTGTTTGCTGTATGTTGGTAATGAAATGAGCCAAGGTACCTGTAAAAAGACAACACAAGAACAAAAGTGTTAGTAATTACCACCTGCGGGTATCGTTCCAGCACCGTCTTTTTAATGAGAAAAGAATAACCGTCTAATTCGCCGGACATTGCTGTCATAAAGTCATCAAATGGGGGTTACGTCCGCTATGTGCTCCACTCTCGCACATAACTGTCTCATCCATATTCAAAGAAGATTCTGTTTGCGCTGTGTTCATGTTCTACCCCCATATCATATACTAATTTGCATGTGATTATATTTCATGTGTGCCAAAAGAGTCCTTTATTATTTACCTACCATGCATGCAAGACACACGACACACGAAACAGAAAATTAAATCCTATGATAATCACCCTCATCCGTAAAGATACTAGTTCTCTTTATTTCTCTTTACTTCTCTTGATAAATGATTATACACACAAAGCCATGATTTATGAACACAAACACAAACACAAACACAGAACTAATCCAAATATTTTCGATGAGCCCTTCCCACTCTGTTTTTAGTCTCTGAGCCTGACCCGCGATATGTCTTACACACTAGACGCGAAATTGATGATAATACCGGCAACCCGTTTCGATCGAGTGACCTCGGAGTTATGAGCCCCGCGCGCTTCCTCTGCGCCATGCCGGTATAATTTGGGGGGGGTGTGTGAAAGAGTTCGTCTTGCTCAAACTACTCATTCACATATACATATAAGTGTATGTCTTTAAGTAGTTTTGGGGCATATATATTATATCATTAAAACTACTTAAAAATGCGTCAATATATATTAAAGTTCTAAAATCTTGATTTTTAGATTTTCTTGGGATTCTTGTATTTTTGGATTTTCTTGGGATTCTTGTATTTTTGGATTTTCTTGGGATTCTTGTGTTTTTGGATTTTCTTTAATTTCCTGAATTTCTTTATTCTCATACTCGTCACCATATGTCAACTCCTTCGAGTTTACAATAACATGCGTTAGCATTGGGCTATTATTATACTTTCTAACTAAACTATTATTTTTGTTTAGATTTTTATCACCACTTTTATCACTATATATTTCTATCGGGTGTATCGACATAATTACATCAGGCATCATCATCATTTCATGACTACTATCCTTATTATACTCAGCATCATGTTTTAATATATCTTTAAACTGATTTAATATATTTGTAGGTAATATTTCCGATACTTCGTTTAAGTTCTTCATTTTCACTTTTATTAAGTTCAAAAAATAGGATGGATGTTTTCTCAACTCGGGTGATAGCGATAACTCAATGCGCATCTCGTTTGATATTTGAAAATATTGTAAATACGCCACACGATGGTTTTCATTTTTTTGACTAATCTTTAAGAATGAAAGATAGCTTTTCAGTAAACTTACAAATAAACTAAGTACGCCGATTATAATATTCATATGTTCGAAATTAATATTTAATGCAGACACAAAACCGACAAGAGCTGTTATTGTTATGATTGGAATATTGAAAAATAACTCCGACTTTTTATATTTTTTATGCGCCATTAGGTGCAACTTTGACAATATTTCACATTGCTCACCTTTACTTTTTATAAGACCTTCGATTGTTTCGTTATATTCGGAATTTGGACCACTATAACCGTAGTTTTGACAACTCGCCAAGTCATTATTTTCACTATTATCTTCAGCGTTGTTATATTTCATTTATAATAAGTTACAATAATTTATATTCTATATTCTATCCTATTCTTTTTACTTATTTTTCATTACAAACTAAAATATAAAATATTTAAAACATTTAAAACATTTAAAACATTTAGAACATTTAAAAAATATTTTCTTAGACTATATTATAAAAATCTTTGAAACCCCTTTTTGAAAACCTTCGAATGTCTCTCAACTTGACGAACAACTTTCCTGCTCGCACTACCACCGGCGTGTTTACCGGCGGCTCAGGCAACGCCAACAACAATGGATGGGGTGCACAAGGGCACGTAGGCATCGGCAATAACCGACGCTACGGTGCTATTCACGTTGGACGTGATGCCGGATGGAGTGGGCGCGGCTCAAATAGCATCGGCATCAGTGGCGGATTTCGGTTTTAATATATCTTTGTGAATATATTGTCGATATTCATATTGATGAAAAGAATATTAAGTAATATATTCTATATTATTTAATATACGGTATTATACGGTATTATACGGTACTATACCACGTTAACCTACACTATTCTTTAAAATGGAACCAAAAACGGAATCAAAACAAGAAGCACTGGTACACGAAATCATTCAAACCATGACACACATGATGAACTACTTATCTGTATCTTTATATGAAACCAATTTTACAAAAAATCACCAGGACTCATATGATACGCTTACTACCATATACAACAGCGTAGCTTCGTCTCCCTGTAGTCCACCGAAAGTAATAGATGTAGAACAATTTTATAATAATATTGTTTACCTAGGGAATGTCACATATACGGATGACCCTGATTACTATCGGTATAAAATAAACTTAAGAAAATATATTACGAAGATACATCATAAGTGACAATATAAGTGCCGCTGCAAATACTGGTACAACAATAAAGATATTTTGCTTACCGAACATAAAAACCTTGCTACAAAATATAAAGTATTAAGCTCGAGTAAATCAAAAAGTCAAGTTGCATTACTTTTTTACACCTTTTTTATTTTTTTTTTCTCTGATATTTTTATAAAGTTAAAATGTCTCGTCCAACCCTATCATTTAGACCAACGGTTCGTCCAACTGTTTCAACCGTTCCTTCCCAGAATTTTCCACCTGGAGCGCTCGTACCTGGACAACGCCCAGATAGAGCACTTAATAGCGCCCAGTTTGCCGCCGCAAGAGCCGCAAGAGCCTCTGGAACAGCCCAAGGTATGACTGGTAGAAATCTCGAAGTATTTGTAGCTCAGGCTGCCATGAACGCTAGGTGATTTAGTTTCGTTTGTTATTATTATTATTATTATTATTATTACTATTATTGTTATTATTACTATTATTGTTATTGTTGTTACTATTATTATTATTAGATTGAATTTTCATAATTTTATTTTTACTAATTTCGTTTATTTAGTAAAAAAATATTTTATATGATAATATATATCCTTTGATGTCCCGCTCTATCTCTGCATCTTCTTCTCGTCCAGGTTCTGGAGTTCCATTCGGAGGCTTAGCAAATGGAACGCGTGGTCCCACTTTCCAATCTGGTGGACGCACAATTAGTGCAAACACCGGATTACTCGCGAATCCTTCTCGCGCAGCCCAACACGCTGCCAACAACGCTGGCGCTCTCACCCGCGGTGAAGCCAGCGCAATTGGTCTCAATTTGGCAGGTCGCCCCAGCGGTCAATTTAGTGGACCCAGTCGTGCTCTTCCCGGATTTCCACGATAAATTATAGAAATATAGAAATATAGTCATATATTTATAGGTTATTCTCATATAAAATAAACATTTTAAATGAGAAAATGTGTAATATTAATGCGCAAACATTTAGGGTGGTACTATAGCGACACTGCGAAGATTATAGCTGCAAACTGGATTCGAGGTGATATGTAGAGACCATTTTTAAAATATTTAGGCTACTTAAGGTATTCAAGTCATGCGGGATATTTATTCTTATCAAAAAGTATTTTTAGTGCGTTTTTTTTGTATCTTGGGGCATTGATTCTATTATTTTTATAACCGTTTTATCAAATAGTTGAACAAATCCATATATCATTTTATTATATTGTATTGTATTGTATTGTCTTGTGTTATATATCTGCGTTTGTATATTGATATATATAGAATTATATATTTATATTACTCTATAAAATAATTATTTTATTTAGAAACATTGTGTATTTTTTTATATGTATATAATATATAACACATATAATATGAATACTAACTTTGGTCTAGGTAATATGCGAGCTGCACAATTGAAAATGCAAAACGATATGTATAATTCTATTTTACATAATCAAAAAGTCTTGGCAGAAGCGTTGAAACAAAACATTGCTAGACAACAAGCCACTCCCGTGCGCCCACCTGTTCCCGCTCCCGTTCCTGCTCCCGTGCGCCCACCTGTTCCCGCTCCCGTTCCTGCTCCTGTGCGCCCACCTGTTCCCGCTCCCGTTCCTGCTCCTGTACGCCCACCTGTTCCCGCTCCCGTTCCTGCTCCCGTGCACCCACCTGTTCCCGCTCCCGTTCCTGCTCCCGTGCGCCCACCTGTTCCCGCTCCTGTTCCTGCTCCTGTGCGCCCACCTGTTCCCGCTCCCGTTCCTGCTCCCGTGCGCCCACCTGTTCCCGCTCCCGCTCCTGCTCCTGTTCGACAGGTTGTAGCCAAAAAAAATAGTTTTAACAGTTTGTTATCAAACATGAATAAAAATAAAGATAAAAAATAATAAATTAAGGAAAATAATATGTTCTTTTTAAAATTATTTATAACTATAACTATAACTAATTTTATTTTTTATTATTGACGAATAATAATTTTTAGTCATTTTTAAACAGTACTAATGAAAATAAAATATTAATACATATTATAATAGAAATGAGCATAGAAAATTCCTTTACTTCTGCACCTGGATATCCTACCTTACCTTCAGGATTATCAGCTTCAGGTCGTTTTTATGATATGAAAAAATCTATCAGTTTTTCAACAGATATTTTACTACCAACACCCAGTTACAGAGTTACTAAGTACTCTGTTGATATTGATAGAACCGATAAGTCTTCTCCTAGTAATGTTTTACATAAACCATATGATCTCTTACTAAAGTTACAGTCCAGTGAGACCACAAATAATCAAAGATTACAACCCACAACTATTTCTACAAATCAATGTGATAACATAACGTATCCTTTTGTTAATGGTAACACGTATAGAATTTTATACGAGATTTATATCACTCATAATGTAGGTAGTGTTACTACTAAATACAAATTATTGCATACACAGTATTTTACATATTTTGCAAATCCAGTAACCCTTTCAGATTTTGTGTTCAGTGATAATGTACAGCAGAATGATCCTATATTCGTTTCTGGTCTTCTTTTAGTTCCACCTACTGACCTTTCGGGAAATCCTATGTTAGGTGCCGACACTACTGTTCCAGAAGGTACATCTGATTTTGGGGCGGTTCAGTTTACATTTCAAGAAGCCGAACCATGCTCAGGAACTACTCTTAATAACCAACCTACGGAACCTTATATAGTAGATATGTCTTATAATCCTTTGGGAAGTTACACACTTCAACCTAACGCCAGTTATTCATTGCAGAGTGGCAAAATTTACAAAGTTGACGCAGAAGCTAACTGGGCACTTGGTTATTCAACATTTACAAGATCTTCTCAAAATCTTTACATCCTTAATCGTCCTGTAATTACAAGCATAGTTGTAAAAGGTTTAGTAACTGAGAACCGTACCACTCCCGTAGTTGATATTACTACAAGTGCATTGTCAAATTCAGGAACTGTTGCTGCACCATCTAGAATTTGGTTCGAATTCTATGATTCTTCTGAGACCCTTGTAGCTGTAACAGGTGGAACCGGTAGTGTTGACGCTTCAGGAAATCCAACTTCTTCAGGAACAAATATATCATCCAATAATGAATATTCATTTGGTCTGGATGAAATTAATAGATTAGGTGGAGAAGGTCTTGTTGTTGATACTACTTACTATGTTAAAGCAGTAGTAAAATATGACGGGCAATCATGTCTTCCAAATACTCCACAGTGGAGACGTTCCGATGAGTACGAAAATGTAATATTTGATCTTGTAAAACCCGTTATAAGTTCTATCTCTCCATACGATGTTCAAAATGATGGTGGTGAAGATGGTGTTCCAGCAGGTAATGACGCTGATTCCACTAGTCAAGTCGTAGCAACTGTTTCCATTGATAATGTAGCATATGAACTATATGCACCTTCCCATATTAGGTTTAATATTTATAACTCTTCAGGAACTACTAAACTTGCTGAAACTATTGAGTACACTTTTACAAATAGTCTCACATCTGGTACTCAGTTATACGATATAGAGTTAGATGATATTACTCTTCTTGGTGGTGCGCTGGCACTTACAAACGGTACTCTCTATAAAGTAAAAGCAGAGGTAAAACTTCTCGATCACGACTCCGATGTTGAACGACGAGAGTCTCAAATTTTTACTGACTTAACCTTTTCCCAAAATATTGCTCCGATTTCTTCTGTAACTATTTCAAATACATGGGCGCTTGCTACCAATAACAATCCTAGTTCGTCTCCTAGCCGTTTTAATGCCAGCCCTCTTGTTGGAGTTTCTGGTTACTTTATGAAAACTGCCCAATTTGGTTCTTCATATTCAAAACAACTCGATGTAACTACCACTGAATACTTGTTAGAGTATAACCTTAACGGAGGAAGTTCATGGAATCTTGTTACCAAGGCTGTTTTAATACGCCAAATGTCTCCTAACCCGAACGGAACATTTAGGGTGGATGTTGCTAATGCCAGTGCTATTGCTGCTGCTAATAATGCTACTGTTAGTGCAAATGGACGTTATTCAAATGTTGTTGGCGACCGTTCATTGCCCATCATTTTTCACATTCCTCAAGACCAAGGTAGTGGCAATGCTTTTACCGAGTCTGATACGGTTCAAGTAAGAGTTACTGTTATTGATACTACCGGAATGTGGTCACCTGGAAATGATACTTCTTCTCCCACAACATCCAATTCTATACAGCTTATCAATAAAATAGAATCTTATAATTTTGTCAACGGTGAAGCCACTGAACCTTGGAATAGCGCCACCGATAGCAGTAAATTATATGTACACGTAAATGGCAACATAGTAGATGTAAGTAAAGCACAAATTAAATCTTCTTCTAATAATATAATTCAAGAATTAGATGACGGATGGCGCGTTGTTAATACAGGTGTTAATACTAATGGTGCTACAGGTGGCGCTCTTCCTAAAGTAAATTTTTATTTTTACGGAAATGCTGTACCAGCGGCACAACAAACTTCTTCCAATTCATTCATGGTAAATCAAATCAATGGTATGGGTGCCTATGTAGTTATTAACCAGCATGGGGGCGCCATTGAATACCCTTTCTTTATTACATATACTACTCCTACTGCATCAGGAAATAATGCGTCATGGTACAAGTCCAAATTGTTTTATGCTCCCCAGTCCTCAGGGAATACAGTCACTGATTCTTCTAAAGTTGGACTCACTTTACTTTATACTGGAACCGATAATCCTTTATTCCGCCCGGATATTCCTTCGAATAGACGTGTAAAATGCGACTTGCTTCCTCATGATGGCGTTCTTACTAACGCTAACTCTGGTTATGCTAATGAACTCGTTAACCTTGTATCTCTTCATACGTCATCCAATGCTTCTACCAGCCAAGCAGGTAACTTTAACTTTACTTTATCTGAAGCAGGCTTGACGTCTAGTTCATCTGTTTTAAGCAGTCTCGTAATGAGCTTCACTAAAAATTTAATTTTAAATATTCCTGTTGACTGGAAGTCAATTCATGCTGACTCTGTTAAGGTTGGATACAAATATAGCTCTAGTGATTCATACATTTATAGAACATTTAACCATCCTACTTCCGCTGTTTCTCTTTATGTCGAACCCACTCGAGGAACTACCCTCTACTATAGCGTTGCATATATTGTAGACAATGTAAATCGTAGTTCATCTCCTTATACCACTCAAGGTCTTACTGTCGAAAAGAATGTTCCCAATAAGTTCTTCCCCGTATCTTCTGACTATACCGTTTCAAGCGCAACTTACAAGACTTTTAATAGTGACAGTGAAAGCAGCATAACATTTACTCTTGCTCTTGCTGCTGATTCCAAAAATAGAATGGATGGTGTAAATGTATATTTTACGTCTCCTAGTGTCGGTACTGGTGCAAATGACGGTTCAAATATTGACAAAGTTAGAATTGGTTCTTATACGACTGGTGGAACAAAAACAATTACTCTTCTCGCCGCTACTGGAGGACTTCTTAAGGTTATGGATGCCAGTGGAAATATTGTCGACAGTGCTTCTTCGTGGGATGACTACGATATGGCGAATATCACTTTTGAGGCTTACAGAGATGCTAGGGTAAATAGCACTAGTGCTCCTTATGTCGCAGTAAACAGTGCATCCGACCCTGTTCCTTCCGATTTTTATGTTGAAAGTGGCGGTCAATCTACCTTTGGAACTTCTTCTGATTCTAATCCCATTTGGAATGTTCCTGATCTTACTCCTCCAAACGAGGATGCTAGTGGAAACAACGTATACGAGTTGTCTGGTGGTGTAGTAAATATTGAAGTTGGTTCCGCATATCACACTTTAACATGGCCTACTGCATCCGACTCCAATAATGTACCATTTACTTATGATCTTAAAATTACCGAAAATGACACTACTGTTCTTGTAGACCAACAAAATCTGACAGGTCCTTCTTACGTTATTCCCATCGACTTGGTAAATCTTGCTAAGTATACTGTCGAGGTTACAAAGGTGTTTAACGGTTTATTGCCATCTGGTGAACGCGAACTTTCCGAAACTGATGTCATCGAGTTTCACACTGTTGAGGTCGATACTTCAAGTATGGCTCTTTCAGTTCAGAATCCCAGTAACACAACCTCTGTAACTCTTTCATGGCTTGCACCTGATATTAGCGGTAACTCTATCACAGCATCTGGTTATGAATCATCATCATTTGCCAATAACATTTATGCTCAATACATCAAATATAGAATTGACGCTTCCGGTAATTACGAAAGACTTGATCTTTCAGGTAACCTGATCGAATCATCTCCCAGCTTGTACACTTTGCCCAACACCAATCTTGGTACTTTATACGACTTTGTTGTGTATGTTGAAGCTCAAGTAAAATACACACTTAATGGAGTCGTTTATTCAACCAAAAGCACTCCCTACTCTGTTCCTCTCACGCCACAAGTTCCAAATTTAGAGTCTAAATATGTAGTATCAACAATTCCTTCTGTTGTAGTTCCCTATTCATCTCCCGTTTTGGTCCAAGGCTCATCAAATCCCACTCTTCTACTAAGTCTTAATGCGAATGGTTTAGAAACCGAAGGGTTTATTAGTGTTGTTGTTATCCTTACCCAAGACGGAACTGCTAGTAAACCCGAGGGTGAGCAAGCACTTCTTATCTTCCCCGACCCTAACTCCAGTCATCCATTTTCTTTTCCCAATACTATTGATGGTACCTCTGGAGCTGGAGCTGGCGACATAAGACTTGCAGGAGGTGACAGTGCTACATCTGCTCCTAGAAACCTTAGTTCTTCTGTTCTCAGCAGTCAAAACAGCAACTACACTCTTACCATCGGAAACGTTAACACTTCAGGACCCAATGCTGGAAGATATGCTGATTCTCAACTAGAAATGCCATCAACAGCTAATTCCGGATTTGTTGCTAATGAAGTTGTTAACTACATGGTCATTCTTACTACCCGTCGTGGAACTGATATCGGAGTAGGTTCATTTACCTACCAAAGTCCTCCTGCCATACAGAATGTACAAATTGTTAACAATAATGGTGCATACTCTGTACAGTTTAATATTCAGTAAAATTATTAATGTGTAATCATATCATTCTAATTTACTATTTTTATGAACATATATGCATAAAATAAATAAAAATGTGTTCTTCATTTTTATTTATTTGTTTTCCCTTGTATTGCTTGTCTTACTTGTATTCCTCGCATTCACGCTATGATACCAATTTATCTACAAAGACATTCGTCGTAAGATTACGAATTATTTTTTTATTATTTTTATCGTCGTCTTCTACCGGTTCGCAAACGTTTCGCATAATAGTGAGGTACTCCATTTGCTTCGCTTCCGTTTCCATCCAATTCGGATTCTCTTCTACCCAGTCTTTCAAAGCATTCCGTTCCTTTTTCGCTACCTCGACTATCGCATTTTTCATTTTATCATGCGTGTCATCCTTCTCCCATCGCTCATTGTCTTTAATATACATCGTCTCTCGCTTCTTATCCGTACAATGTATCGGTCGTTTCGTTATATCCAACTCTTTCAACCCCTTCACCATCACATCCGTTATCCCTTTTACTAACCCATTCTTCCTCGAATAATCCAAATCCTCCAACGTTATCTTCAACGACTCTATAAATTCCGAAATATTCAAAGCATCCTTACACGTGTCATTCAAAAAAAACTGAATATTGAAATTCTTCGTCTTGTTGATATTGGTCGTATTATTGGTCGTATTATTGTTATGAGAACCGATTACCGGTACCATCTCTCTTATCGTATTCATTAGTTCCGAATTCTTTGACATTAGTTCCGAATTCTGCGTCATTAACTTCACGATCATCGATGTCATTTGTTTCATCTCTTCCTTGCTATCATTCGCTATATCGGGCGTGGTTATAGGAATAGAACACGTTTTTTTATGCTTCCAAAGACCCGATGATGTTATGAATTTTTTACCACATTTTTCACACTTATTATCGGGTGATAACGCGGCATTTTTTGGCATTTTTTTACTAGAAGACTCTATTTCCAATTCTCGGTTGCGATGTTTTCTAGTAGTTATATGTTTGTTCATATTACTTTCTTTACTCGATTTAAAGTCACATATTTCGCAATAAAAGTTTGGCATTTTTTTCAGTGTTGGTTGAATTTCCATTTATTTCCTATAATGGAAATAGAAAAAAATTCCTAAATCCTTTTCATATAATATATAAAATTCTTAAAAAAATTATCGTAACAAATTTTCAATCTTAAAAACGCGATTTAGAGCATTATGGTCTGAGTGATGAATGCAATGTTTTTTTCAAAAGTCTACCCTCACTTTTCAAAAATGGACATTTTAAAATGTCCATTTTTCAAAATCCAGCTTTAGATTTGAAAATTTTATACATCATCATCATTTTTCGGCGAAATGGAGTAGAATAGTATAGGGCGAAGGTTGACCCCCTTTCGGGACCCCTTTATTTACAAAAAACATTACCAATAAACAGTGCGCCAACTAGTCCAAGAAGCGCTCCGAGGTGGTATGTATATTGCATGTTTTTGTATATATGAAGCCATGCTTTCTTTTGGGTGTCGCCCTCGATGTGGAGAATCATCCAATCACTTTTGGGTGCCAACATATAGTAAAAGTAGTTTACTGTGAATGTGATTGCGCCGACGATGCAAATGGTGGAACATCTACCGAGACGGCGTGACCCTGTGCGCGACATCGTGTTCCATGCTAGAAAAATGAACGACAATAATAATCCTAACCCGAAACCTACAAAATAGATTTGCCGGCGTTCATTTGCTATTTTTGCGTATACGGTGTTCTGCTGTGGTGTCAAAATACGCTTGAAACTTTGTATCGACTGCGTATTGTCGGAGTTATACATTGTAAAAATCATTGCTACTATGAAAATAGCGGCAACTGCGCAACTTGTGGAGCATACCATTCTTACTTTATCGAGGGAAGGAGCGATATATATATATTAATGATATAATAAATATTAATGATATAATAAATATTAATGATATAATAAATATTAATGATATAATAAATATTAATGATATAATAAATATTAATGATATAATAAATATTCGTTCATCGTTCTCATATAAAATAAGCATTGCTTGCTCTAAATGAAAAAAAAACTTATAAAATATAAAAAAGTGTTATTTTTACCACACGCGCACACACATACACATACACATACACATACACACGTAATAAATTACCGACTAATTAAGTTGCGCAAATCTCTTACTCTAGCCACTCGACGCACGGCATAGTTGAACTCGTCGTCACTTCTGTGAGGTTCTTCGTGGTCATCTTGGTCGCCATGGTCGTCGTCATAACAGTCTTCTTCGCTTTCATCACTTTCTTCATAGTCTTGATATTGTTGGTCATCCTCACCATTCTCGCTTTCTTGGTCTTGGTCTTGGTTTTGGTCTTGGTCTTGGTCTTGGTCTTGGTCTTGGTCTTGGTCTTGATTTTCATCGTCGCTTTCATCCGATTCAGTCTCGCTCTCGCCGTCGTCGTACCATCCAACCGGCATGTTTTCGTCATGAATATACTCGGCAACATTTCGCAAAAGCGTCATACCAAATACACGCAAAGTTTCTTTCAAACGACGTTTCGGGTGACGCGAAGATGTTATACACTGTGCATGCGCGGCATTCGAGAAATACGATATTTCCTCCACAATCATTTGTTCGGCACTCACGGGTGTGAGAATATTTGCAGGCATTTGTTTTTCTCGCACATCTTCGAGAGGGGCGCGACACATGGGACAGAGATTCTTCTGACAAAGAGATTTGAGTAGGCATGTCAAGTGAAATACGTGCCCACATTCCGTCATTGTTGTATTGCCACTTCCTAGAGTGATGTCTTCGTCGAGACAAACGGCGCACGTATGTTTGACCTCGGAAGGTTCCGCGGTTGCGGCTGCGGTTGCGGTTGCGAATATACCATGAGTAACACTTTGATTAGCGCCACCACCTTCTACTGTTTTTTGCTTCTCTTGTTTGTCGATGTTTTCCTCACATACCTGACACTCGGCTTCGGCTGTCTCTGGTTTTTTTACCCATAATACCTGTTCTCCGCCGTGTCTGCATTCAAACTCCGCCTCATTGAACTGTAACTCTTGATATTCTGTTCCATTTCCTGAACCTGTAAATCTTGTGATAAAGCGCATTAAAGGGTTTGGGCTTCTATGTCCATTTTTTGATGCTTGGGAAGAAGATGGAGTAGATGGAGTAGATGAAGTAGATGATTTCGCCATTTGATGATATTGAACGTTTGTTCTTTTTTTGTCTATATCTTTATTTGAATCATTATTTCCTTTCAATTTTCTATAGAACATGAATGATAACTGAAATGATAAAGTAATCGTAATGCTTATGACGTATAACTCTAGCATATTTTCTAAATGACTCTTTGGGATGTCATCCATGCTATATGTTTTACAATATATATTGGTTTGTATAATATATATTGTATTTGTTCTATTTGTTCTATTTGTTCTATTTGTTCTATTTGTTCTATTTGTTCTATTTGTTATATTTGTTCTATTTGTTCAATTTATTTTTTTCGTTTTTTTATGTTTTATTCTACCATGCTTTGTTTTGTTATGACTTTTTCTTTTTATCCTTCTTACTTTTGAAACAAGTCTTTTTCTTGTACGGTGTGAACTTTTTCTGCCACCACCAAGTTGAAATCCTAACCATTCATCTCTATTAGATATTGGAAAGTTATGTGGGTTATCAATCCATGCACCATTTCCACCACAACCCTTAGATGTTATTTGCGTTATTTGTATTAAATTTCTCATTTATTTATTATAAAATACCTGTTATATTGTAAACATATTTTTATTTCATATGTTTACAGTTTTTCAAATATTCGAACTTGTAAGAGTTTCGAATTATTTATTTATAGATTGATTGATTTTCGATTAATCTCACGCTTCTGTATGTTTTCATGTTTTTACATTCTCTCTTAAATATCATCCTCATCCTTATCCTCATCCTTATCCTTATCCTTATCCTCGTCCATCAACTTCTCCCTCCGACAGGATTTAATGATATCCATTGTCCTCTTTGAAATGTCATATTCCCTCCCACGGCTGTTTGTGTTCCACCGCGCCTAGACCGTGTTCCACTTCTTCGTTTACTACACCACCGTTTACATTTACAGTTTTGTCGATGCTTGTGTGTTCTGTTTTTGTGTGTTTTATTTCGCATTCTTGTTTTTCTAGCCATAGTTGGTACAATTACAAAGTAAAAATAAAAATGGTTATATATTCTACGAATATTATTTATTTATTTTGTGTCTATTATCTCGCGTGTAGGTTATTCTAAATATTATATAGTAAATAGTAAATATTAATAATTATCGCGAATATCTTTCCCGACAGGAAAACGTGGTTTGCCTTCTTCTGTCAACTCTTGGTAGATAACAGTAAGCATTTTGCCTACATATTTTTTACCGGTTTCAAAGAGTTTGCGACGACTTTCCATTGTTCCCCGCGGACGCACTGTGAATTCTTTTCCTTCCTTTGTCTGACATACCCAAATCACGGTTCCTTTATCGCGCCCATCTCCCTGTGTAAATCCCGTAATTCGAAACTCGTCTTCTTCAAATTCCTTATATTTTTGTAAATCATGGCTCCGATAATTACAGCGGTACATCCCGCCCTTGTTTCGCAGCATAATACCCTCATACCCCGCCTCAATAAACCGCCCAAATTCCGCCTTGAATTCTGCCACCGTCTTCGCCTCGGTCGTTTCGACTAGGCAAATATATGGTGGCAAATGGTGCGGTATTGCAGCGGTTGATGCGGCGACTTGAGCAAACATCTTTTTGATGCTGTCATGTCGTGCATGAAAAGGCACCTTCTCGTCCACGACATCATAAATATGATACTGAATTCCACAAAGACGGTTCACGTCATTTTCTGTCAGTTTCTTCTTCTTGATGAGCCCCGCCAACTCTTCAAACGGGATTTCGGTAGTATATAATTCGCCATCAAGGATAACATTTGGGAATTTCGCAAATAGTGGTGCGAGTGAATTGGCGATATGGGACATGGTGTCGAAATAAGTACCGGTGCGAGATTGTCGTCGGATTTCGCCGGTTGTGGGGTCGCGATACATGACACAGCGTAGCCCGTCTAGCTTGGGTTGGACGAAACAGGGAAATGTAATGTTGTGCTTTTTGGCGACGGATGATTCGGGTTCGAACTTTTGTGCGAGCATAGGGAAGTATTTTTTACCTCCCGTTGGTGCGGATGCTGTGGATGCTGTGGATACTGCGGATGCTGCGGATGCTGCGGGTTGTGTGTGGTTTGCATCTGCGCCAGCATGGGTCGGTTCGGTCTCTTGATATGACTCTTTTTCTTTTTTGTCGAGCCATTTTTTTCTTGTTTCGGCTATACACTGCTCGAGTGGTGTCGTCTCGTTCTTTTTGCCGATATTTTTCCCTTCCGTATAGTCGCGGACCGTCAACTGTTTTTTGCCATCTTGTTGCCCGTGTTCTATTGTGGCGAATGCATGACTGGTTTGTTGATTTGTACCTTTTAAATATATATTCGCCTCCCATGTCTTGATTTTTCCGTTTTTTTCAATACCGTACAGCATAGGTAACCGGTCGATATGTTTCGCATTTGTATTTAGGTTCATTGTCGTTATTTTGGTTCTTTCGGAGGTCTTAGCGTGTTTGATTGTTTTCTTGATTGCTTGCTTGATTGCTTGCTTTTATATAGTAGTACTATGTGTGATTTTTACGGTGTTACTTTCTTCAATTTTGTATATTCTACAAATAGTACAAATAGTACAAATAGAAAATTGAAGTTAAAAATATTCGATTAATATAGAAGCAGACAAAAAGAAACACATCAATTTATCTTACAAAAACAAACAAAATGGTACGAGTAATTGCCGAATTGTCTACTATTTCACCTGTGTCTTCGTCGAGTGACCGTTATAAGTATCGTCATGGTTGTGGTTGCGGTGGCGATGCTTTCACTTATAGACGACCGGCATTTGCTGGTGGTGGTGGTGGTGGCGGCGGCGGTGATGACGGCGAGAACGGTGATGGCGAGCACGGACGTGAAGTTATTAACAAACATCTAGCGGAAATCAATGAAAGAAACAGTCGCATAACCATGATGGTTGAGATACGCCGAAATATGCAGAAAATACATGAGAAACAACAGGTGCGTGATATAAATGAAAAATCGCAAAAAGAAAAACAGGAGCGCGAACAACGCGAACGCGAAAAGGAACAAGAAGAAGAAGAGCGGCGAAGAGAGGAGCGCGAAAAAGAAGAACGAAAGAAAATGGAAATTAATGCGAAACTCGGGAAAATCATTTACAAGACGCGGAGTGGTGGGGTTTTTGAAGCTCATCACTCAATTCATATGACGGTGAATTCTAACTATGACAGAAAAACGAGACAGATGGTGCAAACCTATACCGAGAAAATCATTTGGAATGACCGAGTTTTTGAAAGCAAACAAGAGTGGTTTAGTGCGATGAACAGACTGAGTGCCGAAGAAGCCGATGTCAATATGAAAGTTGTGAGATGGGATTAGTTTAAGCGATTTGTGAGATATATGAGAATCTTAAAGACATGATATGTTACAGAAGCGTGAGATTAGTCGAAAATACTCTTTGAAAATAATAAATAGAAAATGCATATAATGTAAGTTATATGTGTGTAACCTTAGGTTTTATGTCTTTTTTTTTATTTTTAACAGATAGTTTAGATTTGATATAATAATATATATAGAATTTATATATACTATTTATATATACTATTTATATATACTATTTATATATACTATTTATATATACTATTTATATA
>Ga0194118_10000521_pt1 | contig 64857 bp, 51 predicted proteins | sample TA2MahsurfametaG_2_FD_148662 | JGI IMG/M metagenome (GOLD analysis project Ga0194118, IMG submission 148662) | Freshwater microbial communities from Lake Tanganyika, Tanzania - TA2015013 Mahale N5 surface | ecosystem: Environmental > Aquatic > Freshwater > Lake | place: Tanzania: Lake...
TTCACAAACGCAAATATTAGCGGAGCCACAAACTTGCCGACCTTCAGCACTATCCAAAAGCTACAACTGCTTAAAAACATCAATAATGCGGGAGTAAGTGCGGTTCAGGTCGCAACAACAGTTGCAGGAAGTGTCATTGACTCTTTATTAGCAAGTCCTGAAAGTATAGTTGCATCAGCCACATTTACGATAAAATCGCCGACTACAGTGGATGCAAGCGCCAACAAAGTTGTAACTGTAACGTCACTCGACATTTCAGGAGGAAATTCAGTCTACGTTCCAATGAACGTAAACGAAACTGTAAAAATAAATAACGTTGTATACTCATTCAACGGTACCAATATATTGGATGCTAGTGGAAACATTGTAACATACGCGTCATTTGCAGGTGTGCCGTTCAAAATATACGCGGGTTCAGTGGTTGCTGTAAACATAGAAGACACATTAAATAAAATCACTATTTTAGGAGATGGGTTGTATGACGTACTATCGTCCATTTTTTCTACTATGTATGCACCTAAAACATAACACTTAATATGTTATTCTGTTGTTTTCTGTTGTTATAAAATAATCCGACATAGTCGGGTCTGAAATGATGAAGATGAAGATAATGAGGTTGCTGAGGTTTCTGATGTTACGCGTTTTTTTGGTGCTCGATGTGCGTATCCCGAGACCCGTTCCGTTTCAATCGTTCGCCACACGTTTTCCAGTTTCGGCGCAGCGTATGCGTTGAACCACAACCGGTTACGTTTCACAAGAACGCAGCTGTACTGGTCAAGCTTCCAGTAGATGTTGCGTATCCACGCATGCTGACCGGCGCTCTCCTTTTCGAAAATGGTGTTCACAACCCAGGCGTCTTGCGTGTCAAGGTCCTTGTAATGAAATGGCATGTACTCGTAATGCGGCTTTCGCGTGGTTTTATCAATGAAGTAAATGATAATTCCGCGTTGTAAGTCGTCATCGTGCACGTCAAACTCGGTTCCCGCGCGCTGGTCGTCCTTGCAGTAATGGTAATGGTAATCTATTTCAACGTCTTGCTCGTAGTCCTCCACATACTCGTACTCTTTGAACCGCGTTTCCACAAAGTCGCACGCGTCAAGGTCGCACACCTCCATTTGTATCTGCATCTGTATCCAGTACTCCTCTTTGGGAATGCCCGTAATCTCTCGATTCACAATGTTTTTTATTTCAACCATTCGCCCAAACAGGGGCGAACTGTTGTCAATATTGATTCCATCCGGCGACCCGCCCAAAAATGACAGGCTGGGGCACGCATGCTGAATGCAGCCGAACTCGCCCAGCCGTGTGTTGTTTTTCAGCTGGTACAGATGTGCGCTCAAGTGCTCGTACTTTTGCCCCCAGTGCAACGGCGAGTCCACGTTCACCGTCTGCTGCGCGGCTGCCGCTTCAACTACCTCCGAAAACGGCTTGCACTTTTCATAAATGAGTTGGTTTACAACACAGTCGGTTCCGAACGCTTTCCATGCGGAACTGGCCGTAATCATGTTGTGGCGTCGTTCATACCATGCTGGCGTGCGCTGTTCGGTCTGGTCCTGCATATTGAGCAGCTCCGTTACGCGCACGCTTATTTTATCACCTGTATCTGGAAACAGTTCTGCGTCGGTCCATTCGTCCGACCGCCGGGGCGGAAACTCCGCGCGGTTCACAGCATACATTTCGTCAAAGGCAAAATCAATGGACTTGTCGGCGATGTCCAGCATGAAATTTCTTACGGCATCTCCATCCACAGCGATGCGTTCACCACATGCGGCAAACATCGCGATGCGAATTTGGTCAAAAACGTATGCCTGTAGCGCGTCATGAAAATTCGGGTGGCTCATTTTGCCAACGTGTTCTTGAATATAGTCACACGCCAGTGTGCGCGCGTCTTCACACAAGTCTTCCATGTCTTCTGCTTCCATGATACTGAAACCGATATCGATATCGTCTGACACAGATGACTCCGAATCAGAATCAGAATCAGAATCAGACTGCCGATGTGATAAGGAGTCAGACCATTCAGATGTTTCCAGTGGTTCCAGTGTTTCCATTAAGTTATGAAATGTAAACAAAAAATGTAAACAAAATTTATACAATCATAACAAATAAATTGTGTTTATTACATTTTTTTAAGTGTATCCTTGTATCTTATTCCTATTCCGTGATTACGGTTGTACTTGGAACAGCGTCTTTCTTTGCATCCGCAGTTGCCGATGAAATTGCGCTGAGTTTGGCTTGTCGTTCTGCGATTTGTTCTGCCGTCATCTTGCAACCGAAGTTCATAATGTAGTTGTATGTTACCGAAATGGCAAGCACGCCCGCCAGAAACAGCCACATGAATTCAGAAAATAGCAGCTTGAACCATACCGCTTTTTTTATTGCTTCAATGTACTTCAAGTATACTGCGGCTGCTCCGGGATTGTCTCTATTTTCTGGCGCGTTCGCGTACTCTTCCGGCGTGTACATTAGCCCGACCCCTGAAAATTTTTTTATCGTTGCATCCACATTATCAGGAGTGAGCTGGTTAATGAGCAACGACTCGTCCTCGTATATTTCTTGCAACGCTTTTGCAACTTCTCGGCTGTGCGCAGACTTGTCTTTTTCTTCTTCACCGTCTTTCGACAAGGTTACTTTCGGTTTAAGAATTTGTTGAAACGAGTCTTTGAGTCCGAAAACAGATGACGACAAAAAGTATCCAAACGTGTTTGAAAATGGAACCAGCCATCCAGGGCGAACCATTAAAATGCCTTTTACTGCACCAACAATGAAAAACCATGGCACCAGCGTGTACATTGCAGCAACGTCCCACTGTTCAAACCCGCACACCGTTTTCGTCATACCCACGCTTATCATGTACTCGCCCACCAAAATGACCGCCGCAATTCCGCCTAGAATCAGTGTTGACCCAATTTGTTGGTTGCTTCCACCAGTGGTGGGAATGTTTATGGTTCTGTAAACAAGGTAACCTAAAAGCAATACCAAGTAGTATCCGATTGCAAAATTTGGTGTGACTTCAATAGTCGCTCCTGCCATCAGATGAATAATAACTTTTATTTTTTTATCTTATACAAATACATATTATTTCCATTTTTATTTTATTTGTATTTGTATGTCAAAGTATATCAGTATATCACAATTACAAAAATGTTGACTTAATATTTACGAGAGCGGCGTCGAGTTTTGCCTCCACCGGTTCTCGGTATACTCGCGTTAAAACTCGACATTTTATCCCCCCATGTTGTATCAGTTCTACCAGTTAGATGGTATTGCGATATAGTATCGCTGTTTACGCCAGCATCGGCTTCGGCTAATAGTTTATATGAAACACCCCCCGCCAGTAACATTAATGTCAACGTTGCAAGGTCCTTAGCGCTAACGTTCGGACTTTGTACCTTCGCCGATATGTTCTGAAACAAATTTCGCATACCGTCTTTGGATAAAGCAGTCGTATTAGAGATTGGGTTAAGCTTGGGGGCGGGGTTGTGTGGAGGGACTTGGAGTTGAAGTTGGGGTTGAAAGTGAGGATTGTGTTGAGATTGGGGTCTGAATTCTGCGTTCCTGGTGGGTTTACGTTTACGTAAACTTTTGGACTTGGATTTGGATTTGGGGTTCATTTTATTTTGTATGTATGTATAAACTATATTTATTTAAAAATATTTACCTAAACCGTAAAAAATAAAAAAAAATAGTTAAATACTATTATTGACATGTTTAATAAGCTGTCATTTTTTTCGTCCACAACTCCGGGTTCGATATCTAGTTTGTCATCAGGTGACGCAAGAACCGCCGCAACATTGATTGAACCCGGTGTTCGAAGCTTTCTTAAACTGTCTCTTCAAAACTGTAGACAGTTCAAAGCGCAGTACTACAACTCCATATTCAACACGTGCATTTTTTTTCTATTTGTGGCTGTAATCGGAAGCATACTGTATATTAAGTACAAAACAAAACCGAGCGCCGACGAGGTGGAACTCCGCAAACAGCAACAGCGTGAGTACGTTCTTTCACAGTTGAAACTGGTAAACGCTAAAAATTACCTGGCTGCTAAAAATGCAACGTACTATGCTGTTGGGTCTGGGTCTGAACCTGGGCTTGGGTCATCTTCATCATCGCAAATGATAACTGGGCTACCTGAATGGAATGTGGGCGCAGCTACAGCCGGACACTATAAACTGTTTGTGGAAGACCAGCAAGAAAGAAGGAACGATGAAGAGTATTATTTGCGAATGAAAACATCGACATCGATGATGTGACAGTGACAAAAATAAACAACCAAAAGAAACAAAAAATAACAAAAATATACAACCAAAAATAAAATAAAACAGTATAATAATGTGAATTATTCGATACAACAATACAACAAATGGTTGAAAATACTAAAAATACAAAAAAAAATACAAAAAAACGCTCCAAAACTCCATTTGCATCAACAAAAAAAAATAGTCGAGCCATTTCATCGGACATTAAAACAATCTCATTTGAAAAGGCATGCTCGGATTTCAAACAGTTACAGGTGTCAGAACCAACTGCCCTTCATTCAGCCAGAGTAGGTAACAACGTGATGGACTATTATTTTTTGAAAGCGCGGTTACACACCAAAACCAAACGCGGTATTTCTTATTATGAATGGATAAAAACCCCGTGGCAAAAAAATGAGTCTGAGTATCGCATGTACAAATTCAACTTGGCGCAAGGAAAAACTCCGGAACAAGCCCGATACGGCGTTTTCCGACTGTACTACGGCTCAACGCAAGGCTTCAAGCCCCTGGTTGCAAAGTGGCTGTACTTTTTGTACGCGCCAAAAATTGCGGTGCTGGACTTTTCTGCAGGTTGGGGCGGCCGCTGTTTGGCCGCAATGGCCCTTGGTATTCCTTACATTGGAATTGATACCAACGTTTCGTTACGTCATGTATATGAAAAAATGGTACGCGAACTGTCCGCTGCGATAAACCATAACAACAAGTTTCAAGTGACCATGGCATTCAAAGACGCCGCAAAAGTAGATTACGCCAAGTATGAATATGATATGGTGTTTACTTCCCCGCCGTACTTTAAAAAGCTTCGATTTCTTGAGGTGTATCCGCACATGCCGCACTATGCGTCCAAGGACGATTTTAATACGCGATTTTTATTTCCGGTCATACGCGAAACATACAAGCACTTGAAGAAGGGCGGCACGTTTGCACTTAATATTTCAGAAGATGCGTTTCGGGACGTACGGCAAGATAAATACAGCGGATTGCCCGCGCGGTTGCATGCCAAACATCGGTTGTTTATTCAACCCCGTTTTGCAAAAGGAAACCCGGTTAATCCCGAAACACAATACAAAGAATACATATACGTTTGGAAAAAAGTATAAATATTTATAATTTATTCGTTCATTCATTCATTCGTTTATTCAATCGTTTATTCATCAATCACAAGACGTATTGGGTTTTGTTTCACTTGTGCTGACTGTGCTAACTGCGCTGTCTGCGCCGATTGAATTTGACTTCTCAATTCAGCAATTTGTTTTTTCAATTCGGAGCATTCGGTCACGCTTTTCAGGTACAGCGCCTTGGTTTTTCGAATTTTATCGTCTCGTTCCACAACGTCTTTTGAACACTGTTCCACCAGTTTTGAAATGGTTTCATCCGCATCCGTGTATGCCGAAATCAGGTACTGTAATGTGCCATCAAGTTTTGTTTTTTCAGCATCCAGCGCTGCCACCCGCGCATTCAAGGTTTTAATCTCCGTTTGTTGTGTTTGTATCACATTTAGCACTTGGTCATTTGTAAGAGCAACCGGTTCCTTTCCTTCTTGCTGCATATGAATTGCGGTACCTGCGCCTCCAGTAGCTTGTCCCACACGTTCTTGTTCCTGCAACCGTGCCATGGTTTGTTCCAACACTTTGGTTTGTTCAATAACGTCGGGTTTCATTTGGGGCCTGCCCGGTGCATACGCTTCAAGCATCGCGTCCATTTCATGTAAGAAAAACTTTTTAAAAAACGTTTCAGCGGGACCTCGAATAAAGTCGTCCAATGTTTTGGTGGTTTGTTTCACAAATGTGGGGTTCGGATTGACCAACAACTTTCGCTTATCAAACGTGTTGTGGTTGTGAGAAAAAACGAGAATCACCTTCGTTGGGTCAAGTTGTATCATGGGAATCGTGTAGTCCTTTAAAAAGAATCGTTCTTCCGCCAAACAGGCTTCGTCACTGTACCGCGTGTGTTCTAGTAACTCGCGGCGAAACGCAAACGTTCCGGCAGTAGCATGATTGGGCCCATACGGACCAAACTGCATCAACGAATTCAAATGCTTGAAATAAATGTAAATTTCACTCGACCCGGCGCACAACATACTTGGGTTCGCCATGAGCGCTTCTACCGCGTGCGACACGCGTTCCGGTGGGTAGTAGTCGTCGTCATCCATGTAAACGATGATGTCGCCACACGCATTGGCGTGCATGAGGTTCCTTTTTTTTCCGAGCGTCATTTTTTTAGAACTTTTGAAGTATTTCACATTCGGATGGGCTGAAACCATGTCTTCGATTTTATCGGTACCGTCGTCAATAATAATCCATTCCATTCGTTCTTTGGGATAGATTTGATGATTGAAACATTGGATTGCCGCCGGAAAAAATGGCCGACGGTTGAATGTTGGCGTACACACACTAACGTAGGGAAGTTTACTGAGTTGTGACATAAAACATGTATAAAAAGGAATACAAATAAATACACGACTGTACTTGTATTTATATGCTATTTTGGTAATGTTTTATTATTCTTAGTTTTATTTTTACTGGTTGGTTTATTTGTGGTTATTTTACTTACAGTTCCTTTCGACTTTGGTTTGTTGTATCCGCCGGCGGCACCAACTGACTTTGGTTCCGATTCCTCAAAGTCATCGTCGCCGTCATCATGGTCCATGTTTATCAAGTCACTCAATCCACTCTCTAACATGGACATGGACATGGTATGGCAATGGTCACCCATCTCCATGCCCATTCCCATCATTGTCATGTTCGCGTCCATGATGTCCATGTCCACTGCCACGTTTGGGCTCTTTACAACAAACTGCACCGGTTTGTCGCTGAAACATTTATCAATGTATCGAAACATGCGGTCAATGTCCAGATGGCTTATGCTGTGCTGTTCACAGCACGCGTTTGCAGTGTCATCATCTTTGTTGCATTTGATTTGATTAAAGAATTCAATCAAGTTTTTTTTATCCATAAGCATCTCGTTGCACATGTGCTGAATAAACAAAATATTATTGTATTCGGTACTGTATTTTGTAAGCACTTTCGTAAACCGGATACTGCTATCAGCTGCTGCAAGTGACGACGACGCGTGCGAAGATGCTGCAGCTGTTTCCGAGGTTACATAGTCATTGTACAAGTCATTGTTATAAAATGTTTTTATCAACGAGCTCATTTCGTTAAAAATCCAGATTTGTTTTTGAAACGTGATTCGGTCAATGTAGTCCGCAAAACAAATGTTTTTTAAAATTCGTTCATAAAACTGCCCGCCTTTTTTTGTATACATGTTTTGCGAAGACTTGAAAATCCTATCCACAACATTTTCGTGCCATAAAAGTCCAACAATCGTCCTATCGGTTTCACTAATAACCGAAGTGTGCTGTGAAATAGCGTACCGAGTGTTAAATAGCTTGTTTACAATGATTTTACTATTTTCAGAAAACGTTTTCGGTTTGAAAATGGTGTCCAACGTGTCTTCCGTTATAATGGATGCGTCCTTCGCATACATTTCGTACACCAGCATGAACTTACGCACGTCGCACTGCGTAAACTTTGCAATTTTTTCAGCCAACTTGAACGGAATTTCCGGCATCGCTTCTCCAACAAGTGACTTCATTTGACAAAGGGTAGGGGTGGGAAGTTCAATGATGTGGCACACCTTCATGATTTCTTTTATTTTTTTGTCAATGTCGTAATTTCCAATGCACACAATGGGGTTCATCGTGTAGTCTTCGCTCTTTTGTTTTTTCGTTTTTTTTGGGCGAATCAGCTTAATCAGCGACGTTATGCCGCCTTTATCCCCGGTGTTCATGCCGTCTACTTCGTCCATTATAATCGCAATCCGTTTGGGTGCTTTTCCGAAAATGGACATGACGCTTTGGTCCGACATGTTGTGTTTGGTAACCGCGTCAATTACGTTTTTGTTGCGAACGTCACCGGCGTCGTACTGCACCACGTCGTACGCCATGTCTTTTAAAATCCGCGTTACAAACTCGGTTTTTCCGCAACCTGGACTGCCGTATACGTACAGACCCCGCTTGATACTCAAGTCGTTCCGGTTGTCGTTGAATTCTCTCAATAATTTTTTCATTCGGTTCACAATGTCCGACCGTTCAAAGATGACATTGAAGTCTATTTTGTCGAGTTCCATCAACTCAATGTCTTGAATGTATTATGTTATATTCGTAGTTAGATTTTAAGTTTATTTAAATACTTATACATCAGACAATATCGATAATACCGATATCGATAAAATTGATGTTTGTTTCATATTTTTAGTGTCTCCAAAAACATATAGATAATTCCTACGAGTTAGAAGTAGTAAAGTTACAACATGTCCCGAAAACCCGTTCCAGCGCCAGCGAAAGATATTGGAAAAGTAAGTGCGCGCATGTCGTTTCGGCTCGTCGATTTCAACGCATGTGACAAAAAAATAGATGACGCCGTATCGGTATCATTTGCGGTTGACTCCGAGTCCGATGGAACTTCTTCAAGTGCAAATAGCGCAACTGATGCAACTGATGCAACTGGTACAACTAGTGAAGAAAGCTCGGCACCGTCTTCACCGGAGAAACCCCAAAATAATCAAAAAGGTAAACAAAGTAAAAAAACTGGAAAACCGAAAGATGAACGCACCTTTCAAATCCAAATGTTTGGCATCAATGAACAAGGAAAAACATGCTCAATTACGGTTCCTGATTTCAAGCCGTTCTTTTACGCTAAAATAAATACGTCCTTGCGGTCGGGGGGGTCGAACGAATGGACCAAGACAATTCAGAATCGGTTTATCAGCTACATGAAATCAATGGCGCCTGAACTTGCCGAACCTTCCGGTATAGTTGACGCAGAATGCGAACTGGTTCGACACAAAAAGTTGTACATGTTTGATGCTGGAAAAGAGCACCAGTTTATAAAACTTGTCTTCAGCTCGATGTCGGCCATGAAACGCGCTCGAAACTTGTGGTTTACGAAACCGGTGGATGAACCTGAACCTAAAACGCTGCCTCCCGGGTCGGGAAAAGCGCTCCCTCCAAAAAAGACGTTTACAAAAATGCGAATGCGGCCGAACGGACTAAAGTTTCAAGAGTACAACTTAATCATTTACGAATCCAACCTGCCTCCCCTGCTTCGTTACTTTCATATTCGAGAGATTAGTCCGTCGGGATGGATTTCATTTCCATTAAAAACAGCGAATCGCATTACTTTGCCGGATTCGAAGAAAACCACATGTGACTACGAGTTTGTTATCCGGAAAGACGACATTACCGCAATGAATTCAAAGGAAAAATCGGTACCGTACAACATTTGCAGTTTTGATATTGAAGCCAGTAGCAGTCACGGCGACTTTCCAATTCCGATAAAAACATACCGAAAACTAGCTACCAACATCGTCGACGCTGCGATGAAATACCCTACCGCAGTTTCTGCAAAAATGTTGGAAAGGTGCATGCGTATCGCGTTCGGAATCGAAAATCAGAACCTAACACCAACAGATTCTGAAAGATGGGTTTCAGAAATCGAGAGAATCTATCTGAAAATAAAAATGGATGATGATATAACATTGAAAAAGCTACCATTTGACTGCAAGGAATGGAGCGAGTCTCCTATAAGCAACTTCGACGTTGCCGTTGAAGATAAACCTAGTTTGTCAAAAAGTTTGAAAATCGAAACCATGTTCAAGCGCATGATGACGACGTCAGAGCAGGACTGCGATAATTATAATGATAATGATAACAGCGATAACGATAATTACGATGATAATGATAAGTACGGTGATACGGATGACGATAATGCTGATGCGGATGATGACGACGACGATGATGATGTTGATGATGATGACGATGCTAATAATGATAATTATGATGCTAATTATGATGGTAAAACTCGACGAAGTCGCGGTCTAGTTGGTCCAACAGTCGTCGACATTCTTCAAAATGCCGCCTTTGACAGAGAAACAAAAATCGTGAAACTGAATGAATCGATGTGTGCGACATTTCCTCCCGTTCAAGGAGATACCGTCACGTTTATCGGGTCAACGTTCATAAAACACGGTCAGTCAGGACCGTATTGCAACCACTGTATCGTTTTGGATACATGCGATACGGAGTTCATTCAAAAGGATGTTCCGAACCTGGTGATTGAAACATACACTACGGAACGCGAAGTTCTGCTTGCGTGGAGTCGCTTAATCCAGCGCCAAAATCCCGACATTGTGATTGGATACAACATATTTGGTTTTGATTACGAGTTCATGTTTCGCCGGGCCCAAGAAAACCGATGTGAAAAAGAGTTTCTAAAGTTGTCGAGGAATAAAGGAGAGATTTGCGGAAATCGCGATTTTGAAACTGGAGAATATAACATTGAAGAATCCAGCGTTCAACTTGCAAGCGGACAGTACGACTTGCACTATATCAAGATGCCGGGTCGATTTCAAATCGACTTGTACAACTACTTTCGCAGGGATTACAACCTGCCGTCATACAAGCTGGACTATGTGGCCAGCTACTTTATTGGCGACGACGTGAAACGCATTGCATTTGAAGAAGTAGAATACGATGGTGACAAAGGAAAAGGCAAATGCAAAGGTACCCGTACTCGCGTGTTCAGCGCGAACTTGACTGGTCTGGAAACCGGCAACTATATCATCTTCGAGGAAACCAATAACTCCACCGACGCATACAAGAACGGCGCAAAGTTCATGGTAAGGGAATGTTCACGCGCGGAAGGCTGGTTTGTCATTGACGGACGCGAGGAACTCAATATGACCAAACACGTTCGATGGGGGCTTGCCAAAGACGACGTCACGCCGCAAGACATTTTCCGGATGACGCGTGAAGGGCCGACCAGTCGTGCCACCATTGCCAAGTACTGTATTCAGGATTGCAACCTGGTCCACCACTTGGTGAATAAAATCGACGTGCTAACGGGTTTCATCGAGATGGCTAAAATTTGCAGCGTGCCGATGAGTTTCCTGGTATTGCGCGGGCAAGGCATCAAGCTCACAAGTTACATTGCGAAAAAATGCCGAGAGAAAAACACGCTGATTCCCGATTTGGATAAAACGGGGTCAAATGAAGGCTATGAAGGCGCAATCGTGCTTCCTCCCAAATGCGGGCTCTACCTGGACAACCCGGTGGTGTGCATTGACTATTCGTCGCTGTACCCGTCCTGCATTATCAGCGAAAATTTGTCACACGACAGTAAAGTGTGGACCAAAGAGTACGATTTGCAAGGCAATCTGGTAAAAGAAACGGGCGAAACAACGTACGACAACCTGCCGCAATATGACTACGTGGACATAACGTACGACACGTACCGCTGGGTAAAAAACGCGCGCGGAAAATCGGAAAAGACTGTGAACGGTACCAAAGTGTGCCGGTTCGCGCAGTCAAAAGACGGAACCAAACCGATTCTGCCTTCAATTCTGGAGGAGCTGCTGGCTGCGCGAAAAGCCACGCGCAAACAAGCGGAAGCACAGGACGACCCGTTCATGTCCAACATTCTGGACAAGCGTCAGCTAGGTTATAAGGTAACTGCCAATTCGCTGTACGGTCAGTGCGGTGCTAAAACGAGTAGCATGTATGAAGTTGACGTTGCAGCGGCAACCACCGCAACAGGCCGAAAACTGCTGACATACGCGCGTCGCATTGTGGAAGAAGTGTACGGCAATACGGAAGTGGAAGTTGAAAAGGGCTTAACGGTTCGTACACGCGCAGAGTACGTTTATGGTGACACGGACAGTGTGTTCTTCACGTTCAATCTGCAAACGTTGGAGGGTGTGTCCATTACCGGGAAACGCGCGTTGGAAATGTCCATTATTCTCGGACAGCAAGTTGGCGAACTGGCGTCGCGGTATTTGAAAGCGCCGCACGCGTGGACGTACGAGAAAACCATGATGCCGTTCTTCTTGTTGCGCAAGAAAGGGTACATTGGCATGCTGTACGAGAAAAATCCCAACAAGGGGAAACGCAAGAGCATGGGAATCGTTTTGAAACGGCGCGACAATGCGCCAATAGTGAAGGACATTTACGGTGGGGCAATTGACATTCTTATGAACCAGCAGTGCGTGGATACGGCGATTGACTTTGTTAAGACCGCAATGCGCGAGCTGGTAGAAGAGCGGTGCTTACTGGACAAGCTAGTGATAACCAAGTCGCTTCGGTCGACGTATAAGAATCCGCAACAAATCGCGCACAAGGTGCTTGCGGACCGGATTGGAATGCGCGACCCAGGAAACAAACCCGGTGCTGGCGACAGGATACCGTTTGTGTACATTCACAGCGATAAAAAGAATGCGCTGCAAGGGGACAAGATTGAAACCCCGGACTACATTGTACGCAACAAAATCAAACCCGACTATGCGTTTTACATAACAAACCAAATCATGAAACCGGTGCAACAAGTGTTGGCGCTGGGTCTGGAAAAAATGAGCGCGTTTCGAAGACGTCGAGAACGGTTTCTGGACGCGGTGGAAACAATCAACAGTCACTTTTGCGACGATACAGTGAAACGGGACAAGAAAATAACCGACTTGCGCAACAATGAAATCAAAGAAATCGTGTTTGATGAATTTCTTCGTATTTGCGAAAATATGAAGAAACGAAATCAGGATATTACAAAGTTCTTTAAACGTAATTAAAAAACGTAGTTAAACTCGTCGAGTGAATTTAAATTTTTTGAATTTTTTCAATGAATAGTTAGCTGCACCTTTTGAACGCGATGACTTGAATTTGTGCTGAGCGGCGTATAACCCGAACGGGACAATAGCTTGACTAACAACTTCACCGATACCTGGAAAAAAACCGCCGTTTTGATTCTGGTTTTGATTCTGATTCTTTCGACTATGGCGGCGTTTTGTCCTAAAACTGCGTTTTCGTTTTCTTCCACCAGAAAGGTTATTCAATGCGTTCGAATAAGGCGACATATTCAATTGAGATGAAGACATGGTTTTGTATTTTTGTGTATAATGTATAATACTAAATGAGAATAAAAAATAAAAAACAATAAAAAACAATAAAAAATAATAAAAAAACCAAAAATAAAAAATAATAAAAATAAAAAAGTTTTTTTTATTGTTTTTGTTTTTTATTTTTTTTATTTTTGTTTTACATTATATTTTTGATTGTGATAGCGAGTAGAAACATTGATAAGTATACAAATCCAATCAGCATATGTTTTACAATGTAAATATGAAATTCATCGGGCACTACCATCATCTCTCCATGACCATGTGCTTTATCTGTTTTGTCTACTGTTTGTATTTCTTGGATTGGTGTGTCTTCCTGTACATGTGTTATATGATTCATATGATTTATGAGGTGTAATCTTAATAACGCACTGTCACTGTTATTGCTACGGTCGTCTGGTTGTCGGACTTCGTTCTGGTTCTGGTTCTGATTTGGGTCATCATCCTCATCATCATCGTCACTACTTTCATAGCTAGCTCTGTCATCGGAATCATCAGAATCATCAGAATCATTAGCATCATCATTGTACTCGTTGTACTCGTATTCATTCCATGAAGCATGGTAAGACGCTTCAGAAGTTCCTTGCCATCCAGCGATGCTGTGTGCAACTCCAAACGCAAACTCTCTGCACAGTGCAACAATCATTTCTTTTCTTCCGTTTCCGAACGCTTCAACTATCGCAGCTCGACGTTGAATGTCAATATCACGTTCTTCATTCTGAATAATTTCCGCCGCAGTGGTCGCATTCAGATGTTCAATGGATTCTTTTCTTGGAGTTTCAAGGTCGCTCCGACAAGTTGGGCAAGTATTTTTGTGTTGAAGTGACATGAGCAAGCATGATGTACAGAATCGATGTCCGCATGACGTTATTGAAACATTTTTGGTTCCGGTAACTTCAAGACAAACACCGCACATTTCTTCATTTGGATTGGCGGTTACTGTGCATTCAGAAGCGGACGACACCGATTCAGAATGAGTTTGAGTACCGCTCTCTTTTTTGGATTTCATATTCATATGGGAATGGTGGTGGTGGGTATGTATTTTGACTCCTCGAGGTGAAAACAGTAAATCACGAACAGCAGTATTGTCTTGCATATTATTCTTTGAATGGTCTCTGTTTTTATATGGTTACTTATAAACAAAAATACATTTCAATTTTTTTAACGATTTCACAATTTCATAAACATATTAAAGAAATACCAAATAATAAAAAAATTGAACAGTCTAACTCTAAAGATAATAACATAACAATACAATAACACAACAACACAATGGTACGGGCATGGGCAAAAGAGTTCGTCAATGAATATGAGACTGGCTTTGCTCACAGGATTGACTGGGATGCTGCAAAACAAGTTTATGGAACCACTTGGTTTGAAGAAAAACAGGGTGAGTGGACTTACAGGTGGGGGGTTCGTTATTTTCCTGCAGATATTCATGGTGAAGAAGAGTATGATGTCACTTTTAGAAAAAAAAAATTCATAACCCCCAAGAAGGTCAAAATGTTTAACATGTCGACCTATAAAGGGCGTATTAGATTTGATAAAACAACTGACTTGAAACATGGAGATTGGGTTTACAAGGGATTCAATACAAGAGTTTATTAATACCAAAAATCCCAGAAAGTGTCGTGCTCAAAAATATATGAAAAAAAAATGAATCTTGTTAATTGTCAAAGTACGGGCTGTCACTTATCGTCATACCGCAGTATTTTTTAGGGCTCTTTTTGTAATCTACTGGACTGTAAATGTGGATAGCTTCGGCTTCTTTAATTAAAAACCGAAAATTATCCCAGAATTCATCCTTGTGGCCAACGCTTTCGGTTGCAATGTGGCTCAACTCGTGCAGTGCCACAAATGTCAGCGTATTTTCATCAATGAGCTTGGTCCCCTTTTTGGTGGTGTTCAAACAAAACGCAAGTTTTTCGCCCTTGTTTTCGCTATACGCGGTATATTCACTCGTTGGAAGCGTTTCAGATACTTTTTCCGGTTTAAACCGGCTCACTAGACGTTTCACATTCTCTCTATCTGGATACTTTTCACCAAGCACGTTTACTAATTTTTTCATTTTGTTGGTTATTTTTGCAAGCATGTCGGCTGATTCTTCCAGCCGCGCTCGTTCTCGAACGCAGTACTTGTTACCATCCACCGTTGAAATAATGCATTTTAAGTTGAACATGTCGGAGTCTTGATACAGTTTCAAACATACTACCACAATAAAAAAAATAATAACGTACCCTAAAAAATCCACCTTCATTATTTAGGTTTGGGGGTTGGGGGTGTACTCTATTATTTGTATTAACTTATTATTTTAATTTATTATACATTTTTCTTATCAATTATTATCATTTTTTTTTATTATTATTCAGTCCTGTTATTTACTGTGGACCACAGCCGATTTCTAAAGGAGTGCGCATAAGGTCGGGAGCAAAGGTGCTGTTGTTCCAAGGCCCGATGTTGAGCTGGGGATTGGGGGGTTCGGAACGGAGCTGAAGGTTGGGATTCTTCATAGTGTTTCCGACGGTGTCAATTCCAGCTAAAAATCCGGCGCTCAACAGGCTCTGGTTCATCAAGTCGCCAGTGCCGGCAGGGTTAAGCTGGGACCACTGGCTGTTTGGGTCCTTGGGAAGCAGGCTGCTGTTGGGAAGCAAGTCGGTTGGAGCTGCACTAGCCTGGCTCATGGAGGCTTGAGCAGAAACCGAGGGAGACTGCATGCTTCCGCTGACGTCTTCATAGTCATTGCCTTGCATGCCACTCGAAGGCTGAAATCCAGTTCCTGAAGCCGATGCGGGAGACATCAGTTGACTGTGACGAGTGTTGGCACCAAATTTTTCAGGTAAAATACTTTTATCGTTGGAGTATTGGAAAAGGGCCCATAACAATACAACTGCGCCTAAAACAACAATCAAATGAGATTGCCTAAAATTGCGTTGGATATCTCTAACAAAATTCATTGGGTGGAAAAGTATAAGTATACGTGAAGTATTTATTATTCTTATATATAAAATAAATATGATAAAAAATATATTTATTTTTAATGAATATATGTTGAAATGTTGAAATGTTGAATGAATACGAATATGGTAAAACCAATTTGTCTAAAGTTTTACAGTTTACATTAAAAATAAAAATAAAACAAACCCGAAATATTAAAAGTTAAAAAAGTTCTTCTACTAAAAATGGTTGGGACTCATCCATATCCATAATTTGAATGGGCGGTTTTTCCAATGTTTCTGAAGTGTACGAGTTTCCTGAATCTGAACCGGATGAATCTGAATCCGACTCAGAACCAGAACTGTCGGCGTTTTCTAAATCTGAATTTTTAGTTGGTGCATCACTGGCATCACTGGCATCACTGGCATCACTATCCACGTCATGCTCATAAATGTCGAGGTTGTACTTATTTTTAATGTTTTTTGCATCTAAAAACGCTTGCAATGATTCGCGTTTTGCGTCTTTCGCGCGCTTCAATGCCGCCTTGTAGAGCGCATAATATACTTTTAGCGGGTCGTGCAAATTGACGGTTTCTTTTGGTTCCTTTTCTACCACTATTTCTGCTTCAGAAAGTGGCTTAAGTTCATGAACCGGTACAGTTGGCGTAAATGTAAATGTTGGCGGTTCATTATTTGTTTTTTTTACTATCGTCTGATTCGGAACAGTGACATCCTTTTGAATGACGCAAGTTTGAAACAGAGGCTGGTTTGCTACAACCGCAATTTGTTTGGAAGCCAAATCCAGGTGGAAACTGCTTGACGTGAACCTAACGCCTAATACTTCAATAATTGAAATGATGGAATGTTCCGGTTTCACATAGTTCAAATGCACCAGTTTTTCATTTTCATCAAAAACCGTGCACGTGTATTGGGTCACGCGGGTTACGCTACTCGGCACGTTTACACGCAGTGACACTTGACTGCCGCCCTTCAATGGTTTTAATGGCGACGTAAACAGTCCGCGAATGTCGTCTTCGCTAAGCGGTTCACGAAACCACAACTTCCCGTTACTGCAAAGCAGATTAATAATCGCTTCTTCCAGTGACTGTATCCATTCCACAAACGCTGTAAACTCTTTGGATGAATGCGACGTTTCTGAGTTGGAGTCTAAAATCAAGTCATAGTACGTCTTTTTTGACCCAGCAGTTACGACAATCCCTTGTTTGGTGAAGCAACGGGGCGTTTGAAAGTACAGCGGCGCATCGTCAAACAAAATACGGGTAAAATGCGAATTTCCATTTTGAACCACACTCGGTGTTGTAAGACGAAGCTGCTCATACTGAAACGGCATACCAATGATATGAATTCGTTGTCTTTCCATACTACAGTCTTTGTTTTCTTTTTTCCTTTTTCCCTTTTCTTTGTTTAATTTCTTTTTTTAGGAATTACATAAATGCAAATCCACTTAAATATTTATTCATTCAAATACCGAATACCGAATACGGACTCAACCAAATAAATGAAAAAAGTTGTTGCTTTTTTGTCAAATAAACTCACGCTTCGAGGTACTGAAATTGCAATTTACGACTACGCTCACTATAACGAAACGCTTCTAGGTAATAAAAGCATCGTAATTACACGCGACTATGAAACCGTAAAACATGAATTTGACGTGGACATTCAAGCGTATGACAAATTCAAGCAGCGTTTTGAGTTGTTTTACTACACTGGTCAATCCGACATTGACAGAATTGTGCTGAACAACCAAGTTACGCACTTGTTTGTAATAAAGTGCGGACAACCAAATGAACTTTACTCAACCCTGTGCGTTAATGTGGTGCTTTGCGTGTTTGACACGTCGCACCAGCACGGTCATGTGTACACTCCAATCGGGCAAACTTTGAACCAGCTGTGCGGTACAAACTATCCAGTTACACCGCACATGATTTCCCCGATGCCCAGCTGCAATGAAAACCTGAGACACGAACTGCACATACCTGAGTCCGCCATTGTCTTTGGTCGGTACGGTGGCAAAGAGTCGTTCGACATTGCTTTTGCTCACAGCGCAGTGAAGAACGTACTTGAAACCAGTGGTCGCGATGACATTTATTTCATATTCATGAACACGTACCCGTTTTATCGACATAAAAATATTACGTACTTGCAAGGAACCGCTGATGTGGTGCAAAAGCGCAAGTTCATAAATACGTGCGATGCGCTCCTGCACGCACGAGCCCGTGGCGAAACGTTCGGCCTGACGTGCGGTGAATTTTCAGTGTGCAAAAAACCGGTAATTACTTGGAATAGGTCGGTTGAACGCGAACACTTGTTGATTTTAAAAGACAAGGCAGTTACCTACGAAACACAGGAAGACCTCGAAACCATTTTGAACACATTCACACGCGACAAGTACGACGTCAGTGAAAATGGGTACATGTTTTACACGCCAGAAAATGTAATGCGCATATTTGAAAAAAACTGTTTGGTGTGAACGACTGTATCCATATACATGATAGATATGATACCACGATACATATGATACAAAATTGATGTATCTTTTGAATTTATTTTCTAATGATACCAGGGTTATCATCTTATATATCTTATACTATGGCTGCTGTTACTCTTACGAGTACCAACGTTCAGAGACATCAATCATGTTCAGGTGCGTACAAAGTCCAACACGGGTTACGGTTTCTTTCTTCAAGCACCAAGGCTGAAAATATGGCCGCCGACTTTTTCGAGCTCTTTCAAAACCCGAATATCGCTTCTGAGCGAGCTATCAACACTCACCAATGTTCTGAAGTGTTCTTCATTTCATACCACGCTGCGGTTACCGCACTGAATCATGCATTTGTATGCAAATGCATCCAATCCAGCCGTGTTAAGTGCAGCAGCAGCCGCCATGCGTTGGACTGGGAATGGGTACGACAAGCCACTTTCATTGAACGCCCCCTGCCATTGCCAAGTTTGAACCTGGCGCATGCAAAAGTGATGTTGCAGTCCACCGACCTTAGCGCGCTTCAAACATACCAGCGTACGCGACTCATTGGTGCCGGAGGAATGATTGCGATTCTTGCACGACATTTCGGTACCGGTTTCATTCGAGGAAGAATTCAAGGTGTGAATTGCAAAGCGGTTCATTTGATTATTCGACGAGCATCTGGTTCCTATCAGCGAATGAAACAAGTTGCAAGTCCGTATACCCCTCGGTGCGTGTTTCCAAGTAAACGGATTTCAAGCGCTGAATACAACAACATACAAAGTGAAATGAAGAGGCGATTTGATAAAAATGCGCCAACTCAGTTATCTTTTGCAAGTGAGTTGGTTTCCGGACCCCTTTCGTTTCATATCTCGGAATTTTACGCCAACAAATGTATTCATCTGATTGAAGGCGAAGGTTCTAAACAAAAATGGGCAGAACTTGAAACAAAAATTCAACGTGTACGTCGTGGTGAACTTACAGTGTATGATGTGTTGTTTGACCCGAGCCACGACTACTGGGTCTACTCCATTTATTATACGTACTACTTTGCTATAAAGAAACAGGTCGAGTCGAATGCAAGCTGGATAAATCTTCCAGACGTCGATACCACCACGAAAATATTCAAACAAGCCGGTCCGGTATGGCAGTCTCCTTACTCCAGTTGCTCAGGTGTCAAAATATCAAAAAGTGCCACACGGTACGAGCAAACTAGCAAAATGGTTCATATACTCTACTCGTTTATTCTTCGCACTGAACGCATACTGTCGGACAAATACATTGGAGTTTTCGGTTTAAACGATAAGTTCAAAAACACTATACTTATGCGGTTTTATCATCTTTCTACTGTGTCCGGGGATGAAATATCTGCGCTCATGATGGCGAAATTCTTTCCATGCCTGATGACTTCTGAAATACACCTTGACATTGCGGTAACTGGTCGCAGTTTCCAAATGAATACACTGTATGTAAAAATGAGCGACCGGAAGTTTGGAAAGTTGAAAAAAAAATTCAAACACGTCATTCCATTCCGCCACAATGGGTTTATTGCCCGAACGTAGCAACAACTAACTAACAACAACAAAACAAAACCAAAAAATAAAAAATAAAAAACAAAACCAAAAAACTTTTTAATTTTATTTTTTGTATTTTTTATTTAAACGATTCAATATACATTCAAAGATTTTGTATACGGATTTTGGCGAAACGCGTTCAAAATAGACGGGTCAATTCGTTCCGTTCCAACATTCATGTCATACGACTGCGGCATACTCATTTGTCCATACATATCCGCATTAGGAATCTGCGACGGCGCGTTCGTGGGTACCCAAAGTCGGTTGTTGTTGCGGTCACTTTCAAGTTTTGCAACGGCTATATTCGTCTCAGTACCCAGCAACGCCATATTGCCATGATTGGTCCGCGCTTCATACGATTTGTTGACATTGTGGTGTTGGTTATACGCGGCATTGTAGAGCGGCAGCCCCGCGCGGGTAGCGGCGCCGCCAGAAGTGCCCAAATACTCCACACTCGTTGTTTGGCGCTGCGTCGAGTTCAAAACTTGTTCCGTTCGGCCGTTTCCGTACGACCCAACGGCTGTGCCTTGTCGGTTGATGTTCAAATGGTCCATGGAACCCAACCCCAGTGTGGTTTCTTTAATCGTGGTTGGTAACCTATCAGCCGGATTGAAAATGGTTCCAGCTGGAACGGTAGATTCCGCATTTCCGTACTGTCGAGGGTTGCCGGTAACGTTTTCTTTTCGCGACGGCCGCAGTGCATCAAGCACCGGCGCAACAATGGCGCGCACAATTCCGTACACGCCACCCATTTCTTGGGGGCGCACGGAGGTGCGGTTGTTGTGCGGAATCGTATACGAGTCGTGTCCAAAGTCCCCCTTGGTAGCCGCATTCTTTTGAGCGCGGTACGGGTTTATCATTGGTTTTCCGTCATACTCTTGACGTTTGGATTCTTCATACTCGGTCGGCGCGTACGTGTTATTTCCGCCCACGTTGGAATTCGCACCATAATACTCGGCGCTGGTGGTGGCGCGGTTGACATCCTTTTCAACCTCCACTGCGCGCAGAGTGGGTGCTTTTTCTTGTCCCGTTGTGGTAAGCCACCTGTCCGGCGTGTTTACAAAATACGTGTCCGGCAAGTTCTTTTCGAATTTACCCAAGTGGTTCGTGTTGGCGTACTCTTTGATGAATGAGGTAGCGGGACCTTGGTGCCCGTCCAAACTGAACGTTTGTTTGGGATTGGTGGCCACACGCAGCTCGTCCACGCCTCTATCCGTCCATTTTTCACGCGCTTCCAAAGCGCTGTTATAGCCTGCGCCGGCAGTGCCGTTGAATCCTTTGTCCAGACCCGGCGCAACGCGCTCCTCTTCCCACGGTTTCACGTTGGATATTTTGGTGGACGGCATCATGCGCGACTGCAAAAAATCGTTGTTGTTTTGCATTCCGTGCACGTTGTTCATTTGGTTTTGCGGTGCAAACAGCGGCGCGCGCTCCTTTTTCCGTATTTGTTGCGACCCCGTGCCGGTTTTGTTATCAAACAGCGTTTCATACACGTTGGAACCGGCGCTGAACCCGCGCATCTTGCTGCCAAAAAACGGCACCATGTTGTTGTGGTTAAAATCGCTGCTGGCAATTCTGCTTCCAGACATTGAAATAAAGTCACCTGTGGAGGCGTACTTGTCCCCAAACTGGTTGCCTTCAGCTTCAAGCCGCTTGGCAAGGTCGTCATTGTAGTAGCGGTCCATTGCGTAGTTGGGGTTGTTGTATGCGTTAATATCGGTTCCAACCGAGAATGATTTTTGAACGGGGTAGTTGTCGGGCATAATGTCTAAATTCGGAAGCCGACGTCTGTCGCCCATGTTTTCGTAGCCTTCATTCACATTGTCGCTTTCGGTTCCACGTGATGCGGTTTCCTGTTTTTTGGATAACCAGTTGTTGTATCCGTTTACGTTAGTAGTATTGGCTGGATGATTTTGGTTTTGGTGTTGGTTTTTATTCTTATTGTTATTGTTGTTTGACAAAATGTATGCCGACCCAATTGCTAAAATAGGGATTGCTAACTCCATGGTTTATTTGCTATTGCTGCTATTAATATTATTATTTTATTATTTATTAAAATCAAATTCAATTCAACTCATTTTAATTGAATTCAATTCTGAAAAAGTCATATAAAAAGTTAATTATAAAGACATTCGTTAAACAGAAATACTAAAAGTAACCCAATCTGGAATGTACTATCCGCTTCAAATCAACGGCATAAATTACTTGATTTGCAAACTGCCTGACCACCCGTTCTCTACGCTGCACGAACCTGTGACTAAACAAATTGTGGGCCAATGGAACAAGGACATAGCCAAGTATGAAATCACCGACAAATGAAACTTTTGTCAGAATATGAAAAACAATGAAAGAAAGGGTCACTGTTCATAGTATTACCCCGAGCTTTGATACCCGGACACGATTTGGCCACCTTTCATAACTTGGCACTTGAAGGTTTGTTTTGCTGGTCGTTTGCAGACCACGCTGTTGCTTTTAAGTTCGTTAAAAAACAGGAGTTGCCGGTTATCACTGGCGTTGACGGATGCAACTATAATTAACGAGAGAACGACTCCAATGACGGTTCCAGAAAAAATTCCGGTCCAGCTGGTGCACTTGTATTTCAAAGGAGACGACATATACAAGTCTACCAAGTACAATGTTGAAATAAGTACAATTAGCTCCATGTTGAACGAATTGTTTTGTACCATTGGCATGAGCATGTAAATAAGGGTGAATGCGATAATTGCACTGTTCAACGCTGGATTGTACCCGCTTTTATCACCCAGTGGAAAATCAAACATGCGACAAATCGGATGAGTGTTGGTTTCGTTATCATTTTCCGATATCATAGTCGACGCTGTCATGACGACTGCACTCAGCACGAGAATGCAGCCCAAATAAAAAAATCCTTTTAGTCCATAGTTTCCGTCAAAGAATGCAATAATCACAAAGAACAAAACGAGAAAAAATGGTGCAATTCTAGCGCACAACGTCAAATAGTTGCTAACGGTTGCACCAAATCCGCTCATACTAAAAATGGGTTTACTAAACTAAATCTAAACTAAATAATACTCTTGATATTGATTATTATTATTAACGATTATTATTATTTTACTTATTATAATTATTTATTTCAAGTGAAACCTATTAAACCAAACCTGTTCAAAATATTCAAATACCAAATATTCAAATTATTCAAATTATTACAAAATTTAATAAAAAATTAATAAAAAATTAATAAAAATATTTTTTTTTCTCAATGGAAACCGTCCCTCCTGAAATCATATTTATTGTTCCGTACAGAGATAGGGAACCACACAAGCATTTTTTTTCAGAGTACATGAACCGGGTCGTCATGTCCGACCACGTGAAAAACAAGGATTATGCCATTTACTTTGTCGAACAAAAAGACACCCGCCCGTTCAACCGCGGCGCAATGAAAAATATTGGCTTTTTAGCAATCAAGTACAAATATCCGTTGCACTATCGCGACATTACATTTGTATTCAACGACGTGGACACCATTCCGCACAAAAAAAACGTCCTGAATTATAAAACAAATCACGGCACAATCAAGCACTTTTACGGATTTACGTTTGCGTTAGGCGGTATTTTTTCCATAACCGGTGCAGATTTCGAGAGAATTGAAGGGTTTCCAAACTTCTGGGGATGGGGATGCGAAGACAACTGCATTTATGACCGCGCCATACAAAACGGGATTTATGTTGACAGAAGCACTTTTTTTAAAATCGGGGACATGAACATTTTACACATTTATGATGGCGTGGTACGAAACATTTGTCGGAAAGAAGCGTACTCTGCAAAAATGAAGTCAACAACAGAAACGGTATTCACAATTCGAAATCTCTCGTTTGAATACACCACGCCCAACAAAACGGAAGACAATAACGGAGACAACAACGGAAACAACAACAGCAACGGAGATAGCGGAGTGGATGTTTTTTATTTTGATACGCAAACCAACTCGAACGACGTTCGGATTGAATCACAAAACATTATCACAGAAAAAACCATCAACTTAAACCCTGTAATAAAAGAGAGATTTTCGATACAAACAAACAATCCAGCAAGACCAGTTCAAGTCCATTCGTATTCTTCGCAACAGCCTCAGCTTCAGCAACAGCAACAGCAACAGCTTCAGCCTCAGCATCGACACATACGGTCTAACCGCGTGGTAAATATGATGATGAAACCATTTATGAGATAACATATTTAAAAAAACGACATGTCAATACGTTATTTAAGTTATTTAATTGATTTAAAATCCATGGTTTTTTTTATTGTGACCAGCACCATTTTTGTTTGTATTTCTATTTGTATTTGCGCAATACTTACAGCATCAAATCATCGAAACGATACGTATATGAAGCAGTGCCAAAAATACGTACAATAAAGTTTTACCTACGCATGTCCAAATACGCATCGGTTGGTAGTATGTCATAAATTGCAATCACAATTTGGAACGTCCATACAATTAAAATGTCAATAACAAACGGAAACGCAATAAACGCCAATGTGAGCCCCGCATTGGTGTAGTCTGCGTACTTGGTTCGATATAAGAGAACAATAACCCACGCGAACACGCTGAACCAGTACACAAACGTTAAAATTTTCGTTACGTGTGATAACAGGTCGGCTTGCTGATTTTCATAAAACGTTCGTCGGTGTTCAGTTTTCAGTCGCGAAATGGTTTTGTCTACTTTACTTCCCAAAGTTTCAGTCGCTTCAGCATACTTGTCCGCCAAATCATTCAAATGATTGTAGTACTTCATTTGTTCGTTGGCCACAACAAGTAAGTCGTTCAGCGTATTTATTTCTTGGGTTAGTTTCGTTTTAATAATTTCTTTTTGCAATTCGCCTTCCTGAGTGTATATGGATGTAAATACCTTTACCGGGTCACATGTACTGTCGCTACTTTTTTTTAAAGCGGCATTCGTTCCGGTGCATGTTAACGTGGTAACGTAACTTGAAAATGCCGTATCAAATTTATCTTTGTCACAACTGCGGTTCCCTTTTGTAATACACGATGCCGTATCATCATAACCCGTTTTTAAATTTGCAGTGGTGCTGGCTGTACCTGCCAAGCTGCTAATTGTTTTATTTGCAGTATCTATCATTTGATTCAAATTGAATATTGTGTTTGAAAGGTCGTCATCCATTTGCCCGTTGCTTCCCATTTTCAAAAAAAATTCAGAACTGGATAAAAAAATACAAAAAAATAAAATATACTTTACTTATGTGAATACTTTATTTTATATGTTTAAAAGTTTAAAAATAAAATCAGTTAACCCAAAATTTATGGGCAAAATTTATGGGCAAAATTTATGGGAGCCAATCTCTCGGTACATTTTCTTGTGATGCAACTTCTTCCTCTTCAATTGGTGAAAGCTGTTCTTTTTCTTTATGATGTTCAGATTCATTAGATTCTTGGATTTGAGGTTCAGTCACGGCGGCTTCGTTTTGGTCTACATGGGGTTCGTTTTGCTCAACATAGGGTTCTTTTTGGTCCACAACTGTTTCCGTAGTAATAGTGTCATCAGAAGAAGAAGAAGAACAAGAAGAATGCATTTTATTCAAAAGTTTAAATAACAACAAGTTCATCGCATTCATCATCTCGTGTTGAGAATTCAGAATGGACCGAAGCTCGCGATTCTCACTTTTAACGACATTCACTTCAGTTACAAGCTCGGACAGGTTTGTGTTTTGCATAATGTGACTCACGGTGTTTGCAATAAAAGCTGGATTTTCAGTAATCTTATGAATGACGGCTTCGTCAAAAACGATTTCTTGCTCTTCTATTCCGCCGTCGTCATCATTTTCAGCTTCCGTAACGTTATTTGGGGGTAAGTTAGGAGTCTGGGTATTCACACGCGACACCAGTGTGGTCAAATGCGCAAGTTGATTGGACACGTCATTGTGGTAGCCTTGTAATTTTATGATGTCGAGGTCGTGGTTTCTGAGAATAAGGGTAGGTGCCAGGTGCGGTTCGGCGTAAGGAAAGTTGATGCTTCCGGTTTCAACCGACTCCATTTGATATAAGCCATTCGGCATTAAAAGTTTAATGTGTCCTGGCGGAACCGGGGTATCGGCTTTAACAATTTGAGGTTGAGGAGTAGGTACTCGTTGCATAGGAACGGATTGCATAGGAACGGATTGCATAGGAACGGATTGCATAGGAACGGATTGCATAGGAGCTTGCATAGGAGCAGCTTGCATACGCTGAGTATAAGGCGGTTGTGATTGTTGCATTTGTTGCATTTGTTGCAGTTGTTGCGGCACTAACTGTTTTTGACGCTGTATTTCTAGGAGGCGTTGTTGCTGTTGCTGTTGTTGTAACTGCAGCTGTTGCTGCTGCTGCTGTTGTTGTGTAGCCGACATTACTGGTCCACCAGCCGGTCCGGTTCGTCTACGTCTTGCGGAGGAAAGAGCAGTGTTACTCATTGTTTTTGGGTTTGGGTTGGGTTGACACTTGAATTGATTATTGTATTTTATTTAAATAGTGTTTGGGTTAAATAAATTTAGTTATATCTTTTTTTATTATTCAATTATAATAATAATCATATCGATAAATAAATTAGGTTTAGTTAAGATACTAAAAATGGTTCTTCGATTGACAATGGCGGAATTTCGAAAAATTCCAAGCAATGACAAATTGCTATTTGGTATTTTGATTGCAATCGTCGTGTTTAACAGCATGGTTCCTCGTGTAGTCGAAGGAAATACGGGTACCACTGAAAAATATTTTTTCAATACATATACGCCTACAATTATTTCCGCAACAAGAGGAAACGCTCCAACAGTGAATGACAACGTTGTTTCCATTTCTGGGTCGTTTCGAACAAGTGTAGTAGTTCCAGCCGGAAATCACATTATTTTCAAGTTTCCACAAAATTATTTTGCAAAACTGGATGTAACCGAGCTATCAACGGTTCAGCTCACGATTCAAAAAGGTGGTACGAACGTGGTTCCGCCACCTGCTGCAGCCGGCTCCACTGCAGTAACAGTAACTGCTACAAGCAGCGCAGCAGACTTATTGGGTACAAGTACCGTTCCCGGCATGATTAAATTTCCTTTACCTACTGGCGTCACCATTCCACCAAGTGTCACAACAGACCGGGACTACACGTTTAAGATATACAGCACGAGCTCTACTGCGAATACCCCCATTTTTAAATTTGGACCGAATCCAATTGGAATGACACAAAATGGGTTTAAAATTGGGTCAGAGAGCTTTTCAGAAGCCACGGCAGCAATGCCGGTTTTGTATCAAGAGTCAACTGCCTCAAGCGGAGCCAGTAATTCAGCTACAAATTCAATGAGTGCTAGACAGGCCGCATTTGTGGAAAATGTTTCAAACATTCAAGCGGTGGAACAACAATTGTTTCAAAAGCTTTCATCCGACACGAATTTAACACCTGAAGACCGTGCGCAAATCGTAAGTCAAATCAACCAACTTGCAAAAGCGCGCGGAGATTTGTACAACAACATGAACGACTTTTCATCCCAAATTGAAACGGTGGCTGGAGAGAGACGCAATGCGCTTGTTCAAAACAGCGTTGCGGTTAGCGTGATTCAAGACCAAATTCAAAATTCACAACGCACACTGAACGGGTTGCAACAAGAAAAATCCAACAAAATGCGACTGGTTGAAATCAACAACTACTACGGTAAAAAGTACGAATTCCAAACCGACATCATGAAAATTATCATTTTAACATGCGTTCCTATCCTCATTATTTCAGTTCTTTTGAAAAAGGGCTTCATTCCTAATCTCATAGCTACCGGTTTAATTATAATTATTATTTCGGCGGGACTTATTGCAGTCGCGCACAAAGTTATTGACCTAAACAAACGCAACAAGTTTAACTTTGACCAGTATGACCATCCATTCAATCCCAATGCTGTGCAAGTTAACAAAGTTGAAAGTACCAACTTGTCGGACATGAATAAACTGGCACTTGCTTCGTCATGTATAGGTGCCTCGTGTTGTACAGAAGGCACTACACAATGGGACTCTGCGTCGGCAAAATGCATTCCGAAACCGGCTCAAAGCGGCTCAGGCTCGGCATCCACTGCTGCGACAGTTCCTGGTTCAGCCGCTGCAAACGCGCAATCAGCTGTTATCACCGGGCGTTGATTCTGATTACAAAATAAATGAAAAGAAATGAAAAGAAATGAAAAGAAATGAAAAGAAATAAAAATAAATAAAAATAAATAAATAATCCAATAAAATATTTATTTATGTAAACACATTTAAACCGTTCTCGAGTCAATAACTGACAACCAAACAACTGCCGCACCATGTCAACGGAACCGGTTTCAAGAACGTATGTTGAAAACACTGTGAAAATTGGTATGATTGAAATGTATGATATCTTTGTCGGAGTTGCATGTAGTTTATTGTTCAGCTTTGGAGGAATTAAACTGTATGACTACTTGCATAAAAAACGACATATTCCGCCATCAGCAGCAGTGTTGAAACGTGTAACCCGGTACCATTCTGAAAATGTTATCACGTATGAAAGTTCGAGTGAATTTACGAGTGATGAAAAAAAAATTTGTTTTGATTTTATCAACACAATGGCATTGGTTTATATGCTGAAACAGCACACTTCGATTTGTAAAACCATTAAATTGTATGACCGTGTAAAAAAAACGGGGGTTTTCAAATTTGAAGACACGTTCATTATTAAATATGGCATGTTCAGCGACATGCATGAGTCGAAAATTTACAATGACTTGAAGTCAAGAGGTATTAACCGCGACGCCAAAATGGTTACTCCCGTATGGTACTCGTTTTTTGAAAATAAAATGTACGATGCTAATGCTGATGCTGATGTGGATTCGGATGCTTATGAGCGAACGCTTTCGCTTTATGACATGTTTGATAAAAAAAATATCATAGTATCACGACATGATATTATGAGCATTGAAATACAGCCATACTTGAAGTATTCGGTGGTGTTTCACAAGTGGTACAAGGATGCTTGTTTTAATCCTAAAAACCACGACTACATTATTTGCAGCATGATGTTGGATTTGGCACGGGCTATTAAATACTGCCACGACTTGGATTTGGTACATGGCGACATTAAACCGGATAACCTCCTGGTAACATATGAAAATTGTCATAACGATAACGATAACGATAGCGATAGCGATAACAATAGCGATAACAATAGCGATAATGATAACGATAAATACATTTCCAATTGGAAAAATCATCTTCATATGCCAGTAACGGGTACAACGCGGCACCCGAGTCAAATTCCAAGCATGTATTTGATTGACTTTGGGATGTGTGGTTACACTAACAAGGATGAAGGAACTGGCGGCACGCGACCGTTCTGTGCACCAGAAACAAAAAACATCAAACTAAAACCGCTATCACCCCCGCAACAAAAAACGTCCAGCAACTCTGATTCAAGCACGTACTCATGGACGGCGCTTAAAAAACAACACGACATTTGGTCATGGGCTTTAATACTTTACACGGTTACGGCATACCATGATGTGTATAACACGTACGACGAATATCCGTCCGATGCATTCGATGATGACGGGTATGTGAACGAATACCAGCAAGAGTACGCGTTTGAAATTAAAACGCACCCATTTTATACCGTTTTTAAAAAAACACTGTGCGCTCCATGCAAAAGAACGTCGTCTATTGATGAAATCATTCGCGACATGGATGAAATACTACAAGGGTTATAACATTGTTATAGAGGCGGTTTTTGGTTCCGCTTTTATGGTTTCTACTGATTCTATCAGTTCTGGTTCTTTTTTTATTGAAGTGGTTTCTGTTTCTGGTGTTTGTGGTGTTTGTGGTGTTTGTGGTGGTTGTGGTGGTTGCGGTGGTTGTGGTTGTTGTGAATCATTGTTGGTAGTATGCACGGTAGCGGTCGCTTGTTTTACGGTGCTTCGTTTCACGTTTTGTTTTTGTAAAAAGTGCAAAAATAGCGACGGTAAAATGGCTATCGTGTTCATGTACGTTCGATACTTGAAACTGCAAATCACGGCATCGTTTACATACTTTATGCTGTACCACCAATACGCCGGTATGAAAATTATTTTTCCAGGAACCAGCTCAACTTCCAGCGTTTTAATTTTTGCGTAGTCCGATTTGTAAACGGGTTGAACGTCCCACGGAGAAACCGGCGACACAAATTCAAACGCTTCATAATCGGTTTTCGCGTACAAGTACTTGGTAGACTTGGGTGGAATTAAAATAATTTTTGCTTTCCCCTGTGTCGGCATAAAGTAGTTTCTGTAGCAACAGCTGTATTGCAGCTGCGTTTCGGTGCCTTCCGATGCAAACGTGTAGTCGTAGTCACACATTGAAACCAGCGGCGGACGTAAAAAGTCATCGCTGTATTGAAACTGCTTAACGAGTCCGGTTTCTTCCAAAAAGTCGATATTTTTTTCACTGATAAGCTTGGACGAAGTGTCGGCTCGCATAAGCTGGTGCGCGGATGCCAGCGTTAACGGAATATACATTTCGGTTTCATTTGACGACGACGATGCCGATGCGCGTGTTTCTTTCACATTTTTAACTTTTACGTCAAATGCCCCATAGTTTTGTTTCACGGCGGTGGTTAAGTCCATGCTTCTGTGGAACTCGACAATGTCTTCGCCATAATCAAATATAATGGGCTGGCGTAAGTCGCATATTTCTTCCAGCTTGTCTTTGGACGGGTTGCATATTTCGTAAACTTCCAAGTCGTCGCTCGTTTTCAAATGAAAGTAAATGTGCAAGTAAAAAAACAGAACGACGCAAAATATGAATATGGCCAATAAATTTTCCATTTTGTTTTTTTTTCTTTGTGTGTCTTGTATACTTATCTTTATGTATGTACGGAACGATACGTAAAATAAAACTATAAAACTATAAAATTAATAAAAACAAATAAATTTAATATTTTTAGTAAACGAATAAACTTAAAAAAACAAAAAAAAATAAAAAAAAAACAAAAAAATAAAATAATTATAAAATTGATATTATTTGATTTTGATATTAAAACATTTATATATAGGTATAAAGTTAAGAGTGAAGAAATATGTTTCGACGAAATCCTCAGCATAAGGCCGGTCCGCCGCAAGTTTCCAAAATTATGGGCATTCAGTTCAGCATTCTTTCACCTGAAGAAATTGAACGCGGGTCCGTAGTTGAAGTCACAACAAAAGAAATGTACACCAATAACCGTCCCTGTCATGGCGGACTCTTTGACCCTCGAATGGGGGTTCTTGAACCCGGTCTCATTTGCCCAACCGACGGAATGGACTACATGACAACCCCAGGATACTTTGGTCACATTCGTTTGGCACGACCCGTGTTCTATATTCAGTACTTGTCCACGGTTTTGAAGTTGCTGCGGTGCGTGTGCATGAAGTGCAGCAAGTTGCTGATTGACAAAAATCTGCACCGCGACCTCATGAGCTTGCGTCCCGATGAACGGTGGGTTCGCGTGTACCAGTTGGCCAGTAAAGTTACGCGATGCGGAAAAGAAACCGAAGACGGTTGCGGCTGTTTGAAGCCAGATAAAATCAAAAAAGACGGTTTGGCAAACATTTTTGCGGAATGGTCAAAAGTATCCAACGGTGACAGTGGTAGTGGCGGAGGTGCAGGTGGAGTCACTGCCAGTGGCAACGGACGGCTCAACTTGAACGTGACTCCAGAAATGGTAATCAAAATATTCAAACGCATATCTAACGAGGACGTCGAGTTTTTAGGCTTCAGTGCTCAGTTTTCTCGGCCAGAATGGATGGTGTGTCAGGTGCTGGCAATACCACCACCCGCGGTTCGCCCATCAATCAAGATGGACGGTCAGCAGCGCAGTGAAGACGATATCACCCACATTTTAGTCGACATTATCAAAACAAATGACAGTTTGGAACAACAGATGAAACGCAGTGCTGGAATCGGAGAAACAGGTAGTTCAAGTGACCCGAAAGTGGTTGAAGGGTGGCACACCCTTTTGCAGTACTACGTTGCAACCCAGGTCAACAACAATATTCCAGGCGTTGGACCCGCCGCCCAAAGGTCCGGTCGCCCCTTGAAATCCATTCAAGAGCGACTGAATGGAAAGGCGGGACGTGTTCGAGGCAACCTTATGGGCAAACGTGTAGACTTTTCGGCCCGTTCGGTGATTACGCCTGACCCTAATATCTCGATTCGCGAACTGGGAATTCCGGTTCGAATCGCCAAAAACATTACAAAGCCGGTTGTTGTGAACGACATGAACCGCGACTTTCTCATGGCCCTTGTAAAAAACCGGTCAGAAACGTATCCCGGTGCTAAAATTCTGGAAAAAGTAAACGGCCAGTCGATTTCCCTTCGGTACGCGGACGTCTCCAACATCACACTTGAAAACGGCGACATTGTGCACCGGCATATGATGGACGGCGACGCCATTCTCTTCAACCGTCAACCGTCTCTGCATCGCATGAGTATGATGTGCCACATTGTCCGCGTCATGCACACCGGCGACACGTTTCGAATGAATGTTGGCGACACCAAGCCGTACAATGCGGATTTTGATGGTGATGAAATGAACATGCACATGCCACAGGACGACGAATCAGAACTGGAGCTGCGTCATTTGGCGGCAGTGCCATACCAAATCATCAGTCCAGCTAAAAACGAATCCATTATCGGTATTTTCCAGGACTCGTTGCTGGGAAGCTACCTGTTTACGCGTGAAAATGTGGAATTTACTCCGCTGAAAGCCATGGGCTTGCTGGTTGGATACAGCAAAATCAACGGCAACCTTTTCAAGTTCAACCGTTCCGGAGATGACTCGAAAAACCGTATTTCGAATTTTCAAATTCTGTCTCAAATCATGCCCCCGCTTTCAATGCGGTTCAAGAACGGTCACTACAGCGATGAGAAAGACAAGGCCGATACGTCCAACCGTGTCGTGGAAATCAAGGATGGCCAGTACATCCGAGGTCAAATTGAAAAGGGCGTGCTTTCTTCGGGAGGAAATGGTCTCATTCAGCGCATTTGCAACGACTTTGGAAACATGGCGTCTGCCGATTTCATTGACAACCTGCAGAATATTGTTACGGAATACATGAAAGCTACCGCATACAGCGTCGGTATAAGCGACTTGATGTCCAATCCCAGCACCGTGAAGAACGTGGCCGATACGAAGAATGCGAAGAAACAAGAAGTTAAAAACATTATTGACCAGGTGCACTTGGGCGTATTTGAAAACAAGACGGGACGCAGCAACTCAAAAGAATTTGAAAACAAAATCACGAACATTTTGAACAACGCGACCAGCGAGTGCGAGAAAATCGTGATGAATACGCTGAATAAAGACAACCGCTTTGGTACCATTGTAAAGTGCGGTTCCAAGGGAACGCAAATCAACATCTCGCAGATGATTTCGTGTCTTGGCCAGCAGTCGATTGAAGGTGGCCGCATTCCCTACGGCTTGGATGGCCGAACGCTGCCGCATTTCACCCGGTTCGATGACACGCCGAGTGCCAGAGGGTTTATCGACAACTCGTTCATTTCAGGGCTTCGTCCTGAGGAGTTGTTCTTTCACGCTATGGCAGGTCGTATCGGTCTCATTGATACCGCTGTGAAAACATCATCCACCGGATACATACAGCGCCGCTTGGTAAAGGGTCTGGAAGACTTGATGGTGTGTTACGACATGACGGTTCGTAACAGCAAGAGCCGAATTGTGCAGTTTACATACGGAGATGACGGCATCGATACAATTAAAGTGGAACGTGCCACGGTTCCGTTTCTCGAAATGTGTGTGGAAGAGTTTTATGCGCATTACAGCTTTCCCACGTCGGCACAAGACGCTGGAGTAGAAGCCGCTGGAGGCGGTTCCGACAACGCGTTTCAAACCATATTTACGGGAGCAGCAATTCGACGCATGAAGACGTCAGCCCAAGTTACTGAGCTGAACGCGTATTCGAAACGAATGACTGAGAACTTGATTCGCGAACGCGACGAAATTGTGGAGCACGTGTTTCGACACCGTAACGAGAATCGTGTGTTTTTGCCGGTCGGCATTCAGTACGTCATTTCAAACATTCAAGGCATGAACTTGTTCAACAAGAATTCAATGGTCGACATCACGCCGCTGGAAGCATTTAAAATGGTGCAAGACGCGTACGATAAACTGGAAACGCTCACGTATTCTAAACCCTCGCAACTGTTTCGAGCCATGTACTTTTACTACTTGAGCCCGCGCGACTTGCTCCTGGTAAAGCGGTTCAATAAACGGGCGCTGACGATTCTACTTGAAACTATTATCGTGCAATACAAGCGCGCGCTGGTTGCGCCCGGTGAAATGGTGGGCATGATTGCAGCGCAAAGTATTGGCGAACCCACTACTCAGCTCACGCTGAACACGTTCCATAACGCGGGTGTTGCAAGCAAGGCCAACGTGACTCGCGGTGTGCCGCGCATTGAGGAGATTTTGTCATTGTCCGAAAATCCGAAGAATACGTCGGTCACCATATACGCCAAACCGGAGGATGAAACCGACAAAGAGCGGGTGCAGGATTTAATTCCGTACATTGAGCACACGCGGCTTGTGGAAGTGGTGTCGTCCGTTGAAATTCGGTTTGACCCCAACCCGAATCGAACCGTGGTCGATGAAGATGATATGACGCTTCGCCAGTACAATGAGTTTGAAAAGCTGTTGACGGAGTGCCAAACCGAATCGGATAGTGGTGATGGTTCTGCCAGTTCTGCTGGCGCTGGCGGTAGTCAAGAAGCATCCGGTTCCAGTATAAGCAAGTGGGTAGTTCGTCTTGAAATGGATGTAAAGTCCATGTTGGACAAACGCATTACGATGAATGACATAAACTACGCCATAAAGAGTGCGTACGGAGACATGGTGTCGTGCGTTTTCAGCGACTACAATGCAGACAACCTAGTGTTTCGAATTCGACTGGAACACATAATGAAAAAAACTGGTTTAGGGTCTGGGTCTGGGTCTGGCTCTGGGTCAGACGGTCTCCAGCTGAGTGGCTTGGTTGGAAACTCCAAACAATCGTCTTTGGACCAGTCGGACCACATTTATATTCTGAAAAACTTTCGAGACCAGCTATTGAACAACATTATCCTTCGGGGGGTGAAGGGAATTGGCGGAATTGTTATGAGAAAGGTACCTGGTGTGTTGAGGCGCGTGGAAGGAAACTACGTAAAAAATGATATATGGGTGATGGACACCATGGGTACCAACTTGATGCAGGTGCTCGCATTGGAGTCAATCGACACAACACGAACCGTGTCAAACGACATTCAAGAAATATACCGCGTTCTAGGAATTGAAGCGGCGCGCGTTGCCATTATGAACGAACTGGTCGAAAGCTTTGACGACACCTACATCAACTACCACCATTTGAGCGTGTTGTGCGACAGAATGACTGCCAACGAGCGAATGATTTCCATATTTCGACACGGAATCAACAGTGACAACATTGGTCCCATTGCCAAAGCTTCATTTGAAGAAACGCCAGAAATGTTCCTGAAAGCTGCGCGACATGCGGAAGTGGACAATCTTCGCGGTGTATCGTCCAATGTAATGTGCGGGCAAGAAGGGTACTACGGAACCAGCAGTTTTAACGTGTTGCTTAACTTGCGGTCGATTCAACCTGTGGATTCAATACCGTCTGAAGCACATGGCGATGATTTAGGAAACACGTCACTTGATATCATCCACGAAGAAGACGCCGTTGTCGGAAGTACCATGCTGGTTGCAGACGAATTTGTGATTAGCGCTAGCGCGGCATGTAGTAATGAAAAACTGGAACTTGCTGCATCAAATGGTCTTGGCGTAAAACCCAAAGACTTGGGTGCTGTAAGTGAAGCGTACGAGTTGGGATTTTGAATACATGAAAACATGAATACACGAATACAGCAATACATGAATACACGAATATTTTTTATTCAATAAATAAGTATTTAAAGATTAAAAAAATGTTATACTATAAAAATATACTATCATTATACACACAACATCAACATAACGATGCCCCCTCCACCATCACAACCCCAAACATCACAGCCATCGCAGCCATCCCAGACTTCTTCCACCGTTCAATCCGGAGGTGAAACCTACCGGATTCCAACCCAGCTTTGCATGCAGCACGTCTTTAAACTGGCAATTGTCGAAGACAAGCCTATCATGATGGACTACTGGACCAGTTCTCTTGATAAAAGCGTGATTATTGGTGTGAGAGAAAATAATGAGAAGCTGTTGGTGAAAAGTGCCGATGAGTACACCAGCCCAATTGCGAAGATTTTTAAGGTTGAAACCGAGTACATCATTGTTACTGAAAACTCGATTTACATTGTTTCGTCGGATATTCAAAACAAACGCATTTCATAAAACGCATTTTTTCATAAATGCAAGAACGTGTTTTTTAAAATGGCGTACGTGTCCGGATTCAGCTCGGGATGAAAGAGGCACCCATATACGCGACCCCGTTCAAACTCGTACGCTACCGGAAGCGAACTCGTGTTTCCTATGACCCACGCAATCGGTTTGATGCGCCGCCGGTTTGTTATCACCGGTATGTCAGAGAAATTGAAAGACGCAACTATACGCGAACGCGGACTCGGACTTGGAATCAACCCTTTAAACAACCGGTGAGAATGTAACACTTGAATTTCAACCGACCGACGCGTGTATACGTGATTGTCAATTAACGAACCACCGTACAGCGTAATAAGAAGTTGCGCGCCAAAGCAAATTCCTAGAACTGGAACGCGTTGAAACAACCGTAAATAATGCAAAATGTAAACATACTTTGAAATGTCTTTTCCGATTTGACTCAACTTCATGGAACTGCCCGAAACAATAATTCCAGTTATGTTTTTGTATACCGAACTTGTTGGGTCCATCACTTCAGGTCGAACGTTCGGACCTCGCACTTCATAGTACGGAATGCGCAAGGCTTTAAGTGCAGTTCTCAATTTTGGAATGGCTGATACGGACGTCTCATTTTTTACAGTACAATTTATCAAAAGTATCATCTAGAACTATAACTATATTGATATTACTGATATACTGATATACCAATATCTATATTTCTATATTTTTATATGTATATTTATTTTTATTTTTTTACCTACAAGTACAATTACAAGTACATACAACTAAAAAGTATAAAATAAAAATAAAGTTAAAATCCCTCTTCGCCAAATGTGAAAGTGTCCGAGTCTACGCGTTTATCGGCCAAGGCGTACTCGCCAACCCGCTTTTCGAAAAAGTTGGTTTTACCTTCAATGCTTATCATTTCCATAAAGTCAAACGGGTTGGGAGAATCATATATTTTGTCATATCCCAGCTGAACAACCAGCCTGTCCGCGACAAATTCAATGTACTGGTTCATTAGCTTGGCATTCATACCAATAAGACGGCACGGGAGCGCCTCACAAATGAATTCTTGTTCAATTGCAACCGCTTCTTTTATAATTTCATTTATTTTCTGTTTCGACAGTTTTTTAGATTTTGCCATTTTCTTGTAGAGCAACACCGCAAACTCGGTGTGAAGCGCTTCGTCCCTTGAAATCAGTTCGTTACTGAACGTGAGCCCCGGCAACAACCCGCGCTTTTTCATCCAGTAAATTGCACAAAATGCGCCTGAAAAAAAGATGCCTTCCACGCAAGCAAACCCCACCAGCCGCGTTTGAAACGAGCTGCGCTTGTCGTGTATCCATCGAATCGCCCAGTCTGCTTTTTTTTTAATGCATGGAAATGTTTCAACTGCATTGAAGAGCTTGTCTCGTACCGTCGTGTCGGTAACGTACGTGTCTATCAGAATACTGTAGACCTCACTGTGAATGTTTTCCATCGCAATTTGAAACCCGTAAAACGCGCGCGCTTCCGCGAGCTGAACGTCGCTCATGAACCGAACCGCCAAATTTTCCAAAACAATACCGTCACTGGCTGCAAAAAAAGCAAGCACCATCGATATAAAGTGTCGTTCGTCGTCATTTAGTTCGTTTTTCCACTGCGCCACATCTTTTGACAGGTCAATTTCTTCGGCTCTCCAAAAACAATCCACCTGCTTTTTGTACATTTTCCAAATGGAATCGTCTTGCAATGGAAAAAGCACGTACCGGTGGCTAGAAGCGGATACGTCACTCGAACTGGAAGTTGCGCTAGGAGGTACGTCACACATTTTAGGTTATAAAACGTAAATTTTTGCGGGAATGTAAGTGAAGTAGTAAGGTATTTCTAAATAAGTTCTGTGCATATTTTTATTTTTTCATTTCAAAAATTTCCGGTTTTTTTTTCAGTGGATTGTGTGGATTGTGTGGGTTGTTTGTGTTGTTTGTTTCGTTTATTCAGTTCAAACAGGATTGCCCGTTCATCCAATTCAAGTCGTTTCATGTCTTCGGCGGAAAGGTTGGGTGTATTCGCTTCAATTTGATAAAGGGATTGAAGTAAACCCTGAAAGTGTTTTTGAAGAGTTTCTTCGTCTTCGGTTTGGCGGCGTATATAGTCTATATACTTATTTAGAACTGGGCGCAAGCCAGGATTGTCTTTCACTTCTTTCGACAACGAGTTCACTTTCTTTTTCATTTCATCATGTAATGACTCTATCAGTAAAAGCCGAGTCATGTGGGCCTTGTCTTGTTTTGCAATGTGAGACATTTATGATTTTATGATGTATTAATTTATTAATTTTATTGATGTATGATTTTTATGATTTATATGATTTTTACAAGGGTAAAGTTTAAAATAGCTTTAGAGTAAAAAATAAAAACAAAATAAAATAAATATTCATAAATAATAAATAACAAATAACAAATAACAAATAACAAATAACAAATAACAAATAACAAATAACAAATAACAAATAACAAATAAGAAATGGAAAACACAGTTCGTCGATTAAGTCGTATGAGTGTCGGAAATGGCACGTTCCGGTCGGAAATGAAGGAAATTCTACAAAACAAATACGTGTTGTACGCTATACTCATTATCGCAGTTTTAAATGTCATAGGTTATTTAGCACTGAAAAACATGGATGCCGTTTTATTTTTCATACTCACTTGTTTACTTTCAATTTACTTTACTCGCAACATGATTGTGGTATTGTTTATAAGCGTAATCGCTACAAATTTTTATGTGGGTACGCGCGGCATACTGTCGGGTCAAGAAGGCCTAAAGAACAAACAAACAAAAGAAGGCATGGAGGCAGATTCTGAATCAGGCGACTCCGACGAACATGACAAATCCGACGCTTCCGGCGATTCCGACGCTTCCGGCAAAACCGGCGACTCCGGCAAAACCGGCGACTCCGGCAAAACCGGCGACTCCGACGAACCGGTTGAACCTAACCAAAATATGAAAGAACACGAAAGCAAAGAAAACAAAGAAAGCAAAGAGAGTAAAGGTGTAGCGGATAAAAACAAGAAGAAGACACAAGCCGGAATGCAGAATCTCAAGCCTGCAAAGTTCAAACCCAGCAAACCATCTGGTGAAACCGATGCAGAGGACGACGGTGATGAGAGCGATGATGACGGGCTTGCGAAAGTGAGCGGGTCGAAAGGTAATCGCGTGGACTACGCTCAAACACTTGGACAAGCGTACGACAACTTGCAAAACATTATTGGAAAGGACGGTGTAAAGGGGCTTACGAACCAAACAAAGGACTTGATGGAACAACAAAAAGTGTTGATGAATAACATGAAAGACATGGAGCCGCTCATCAAAAGCGCACAAGGGTTTATGAGTCAAATTATGGGAAGCGGAGGACTGGACGGAATATCAAAATTGTTTGACGGGAAGTTGTTCGGAGCAATTGCTCCAGCGGTTGCCGAAAATGGAAAGTCACTCGACACGAAATAAACTCTAACTTTTCATTTTTCACTTTTCACTTTTCAAGGTTATTATTCGATTATTCAAATGTAACAACCACTTCTACCATTTCTTTTTTAATACTACTGCTTGCAAGAATTGAGAGTTCCTCTCGTTTCTTTCGGCCTCCAGAAATAGATAACCCAGATGATGATGAAGATATAATCGACTCTTTATCTTCATCTATTTCTTTTTCTCTTTCTTTTTCGTTTTCATATTCATCATTTCTTTCTTCCTTTTCTGAGTTGCATTTTCGTAAATGAACCAAGAGTTGGCTTTTATGTTTAGAAATGCTGTTTCGACTATTCATGTCGGCCTCAATGCACTTATAGTTGTCTTGAATGTAGTTAATCACGCGGTTTTCAATGGCCCATTTGAAAAAGTTAAGCTGCCCTACCGTCGTTTGTATGAACGTGTTGTTTACATACGGAAACGCGATTCTATCCCACCTGCAAAACGGGTCAAACCGTTTTTTGGAATACGCTTTCAGTTTCAGTTTGTAGTCGTTGTATACTTTGAACCTTTTTTCAGGGGTACTGCCACTGCCACTGCCACCACCACCACCACCACTATTTGCCGGAATTGTATACACGGTATAATTTTTTTTAGCATAGTTGGTTGAAAACCAGTCGATAATTCGAAGCGATATGGGCGACTCGCCGTTGATTACTGACAACATTATTCTCAGCGGGTCAAAGTTGTTTTGTTTGAAGTACGTCAAAAGTTTTCCCGTAAGCAGTTCATTTTGAGTGAGGTGACTGGGACCCGATGCACTTGTTGTCATTTATTTTATTTATTTTATTTTTTACTATAAATTTTTACTATAGGCCAACTATCAAAAACATTTTAAATTGTTTTTGGTTATTGAGGTTTAGCCTACATAAAAAATACAAAAAAATAAGAAGGATAAAAACATAAAAAAGAAAAGAAGAAATAAAAAAAGAAAAAGAAATAATAGAATAATAGAACAAGAAGCAAAAGAAGCAAAGAAACAAAGAAAAATACAAAAAAATAAGAAGGATAAAAACATAAAAAAGAAAAGAAGAAATAAAAAAAGAAAAAGAAATAATAGAATAATAGAACAAGAAGCAAAAGAAGCAAAGAAACAAAGAAAAATGTCATTTACGCGGTTTAACAACGATGCCGCTCGCATTATTAAGAACCTTGAAATTTCAACCTACGCTGGTCGCTACGCGCTGGATTCGCCCGGTAATGGAGCAAACCCGGTTTACATGCAGGACCCGCACATTCGTATGCAGAAGTGGGGTGGAAATGCAATGACTGGCGCCACCGAGATTGAGAATAATTTGTTCGGACTAACTCGAAATTTGAACCGCGACACGTTTGATAACTTGTATTGCGGTGGAGCTGGAAAGGGCATTCCGGTTGAAAGTCGACCCGTTTTATCAAGAGATACCATGAACACGTACACCGACCAGAGTCGCGCAACCCATCCGGCGTGGCAGCTTAGAGACTTGACTCAGCATCGCCCAGACTTCCCGCTGTTTGACCCACAAGAACACGTTGCAATTCCGTTTCAAAATAATTTGAGTACCCGCATTTTAGAAAAAGACCATTTTGTTCCGTCGCTTCCAAATACCATGCGTCCGGATGAAGTTCGGCAACAGTTAAGAGAAAGCTTGGCAGGCACAAACAGTGGCATGGGAATGGGAGCTCGCCTGATATCGTAAAAAAAAAATTAAAAATATTCATATTCAATGTAAAATTATATAAAAATAAAATATATGTTTATGTTTATAAAAATGTCTTTGAACTCTTTACCTTCTACCGTACCTTCTGTCGTACCTTGTGCCAAGTTGTCATTCAACATTAACGCGTTTAATGGCAACACAACCAACTTCAACCGCGCTAGTTGTCCAAGTCCTAAAGCCAAAATCCCGCATGCTCCTCTGAATGAACCAACTACTTGGGTATCCACCACTGTCAAGACTGGTTTAGTACGACCATTATGAGAGCTTACGTAACTCGTCACGCTTTCCTTGAATGTTAGTATCTATATTCTTTATTTCTGCATCTATACCGGCCAGTAACTTTTCAACTCCATCTATTTTATCAGTTAACGTCTTTATTTGGTCAGAATCCGATGCTGTATCTAGTTGTTTTTTTTGACTTTCATAGTGAGCTATCTTACTTTCAAAGTCTTTTTTATCGGTTTCTTTTTGAGATTTATCTTGTTCTAACTCTTTTATATCATATTCCAATTTTTTTCTATTATTGTATTTCTCGTTTGAAGCATTGGCTTTGGCTTTCTGCATTTCTTCGTCAAATACCGGGTTCTGAAACTGTTGAAGCTCTTTTACTTCGTCTTGACGACGCGCAACATCACTCTCGTCCTTGATACGCTGTTTACTGGATATATTTTTTATAGCCGTTTTGGTTTCAATTTTCAGAGCCGACAACGCCGCTTCCATATTTTCTTGCATTTTTTCTTCAATAATAACACGAAGCAGTTTGAGACCCGTGTAAAAGTCGCGTTCGCACCCCATGTACAGTTGAACAATAATGTCACGCGTTTGATTCACCAGCTTATCCAGCTCTTCATTCGAAAGCGCGGGATGAATTGTTATTTTCGGTTGGCCTGCTTCCGTTTTTACAATCAAAAACAGCTTATCAATTACGGCCAACAGCGCAGCTTTGAATCGTTCGGCATTTGCGACCATAACTTTGATGTGCGTCGCATAGTTTGAAAATGCGCCGTCCGTTTGATTCACCTTCACCGGAGTGTTTGAACTTGGTGTAAAGATGCCGGACATGTTTTCACCTTGGGCCTTTATCGACTTTTCTTTCGCTTCCGCTTTCATTCGAATGCTTTCAAGTTCTTTTTCTAACTGACTCTTTTCTTGCGCTTGTTGCTGCGCTTGTTGCTGCGCTTGGCCTAACATTTGACCTCCCATTTGAACCGGTGCCGGTGGAGCAGGAGCGGACGATTTTGGTCCGCATTCGTTGAACCGTTTCGACAACGCGCTAATATTGATGTCCGAAAACGACTTTATGTCGGCGGGTTTGGAAGAATGACCGGTGAAAAGTTGGTAAAGACTCGTCAAGTCGGCTTCATACTTGGACTGCATTGACCCGCTGCGTTTACTGAATGCGCCAGTTGATTCATCGTACTGGTCATTGTACAGCAATTCTAGCGCGGCAAATCCGGGAGCAGCGTACAGCGTGGAATCATTGGCATAAAGCGAGCAAACGGTGGGTTGAATCGCCACTTTGGTTTTATCATTGTCTGGACCCGGACGAATGGATTTTGTGAGCGCGGCAATTCGAGCCTGGCAAAAGTCGGTACCGTCCATTGGTTTACCATCGGGTCCGACCGTGGTGTCCGACCAATTTGGATAAACGGTCGTAATAATGGACGCGAACAGTTGCGCTATGCGAACATAAAACCGCGCAATTTGCTTGCACATGAGGTTTTTTTTATCCTTGGTACCCGCCTCAATTCGCGCCAATTCACTTTTAGAAATGTAAAAAAATGTGTCATCTGTTTTTGCTAAACTTTTCACTTGTTTCGTGGTAAACCGTGTGGACAATACGTCCTTCGTAATAATGGTTAAGTTGTTGCAGTAGTTTTCATTCACCAGCAACTTCAAACTTTTAAAGTCATTGGACAGAATGAATTGTGTTGCAATCAGGTTCAATGTTTCTCGAAGTTTTTTTGACGTCTCTTGGCTGGAGCCGGATACGATGGATGCAGACGAAGAAGAAGACGAAGTGCCGTTACCCATGATGATACTATTTACTAATAATCACTCTATATTTACTTTACTTTATTGTATTATTTATTTTTTATATGTCATAAATTATTGTCATAAATTATATCACATTTAAAACTTTAAAACATTTACATTTAAAACAACAAAATATCTATAATCGCTGCGTGAATATTTTTATGCACATGTTATTGTAGTCACATACCAGTACGTCTCCATTTGGTCCGGCCGTAACGGAAAACGATTTGCAATTTCGTTTATCACTTTTTGCACTACAGTCAATACTGTGAAGGAGTTTCATTTCAGGATATTTAAAAACTCCCACCACGCAGTTTGCGTCGACTACCAGCATATTACCATTTTCATCAAATGCAACGCCGTGTGGCTTACTATCACTATGAAAATGAATTGTCTTCCAAGGATTCCTACTTGAAATAAAGAGGGCTTTGGACGGCATATAGTCATATATTTCCACGATTGAATTTAAAATAACTACTAATCTACCTTCTGGGTCGAATGTAAGACCGCCTATATCACCAAATTTATCATCTAACGCGGTACTAATTTCACGCCCATTATCGGCATCAATCATAACCAGTCCATGAAACGTTCTCATTGCATAATTGTCAAACCGATTTAAACCCATGATAATATTCTTTTTGTTTTTGTCAAAAGTAATTGTATGATAACTAAGATTGGGTTTAAAAATTTGTTTATTCATTTTTCCATTGGAATAATTTAAAAATGTAATATCTCTGTCTTCTAAAAAAACCAGGGTTTTGTCATTGCGAAATACGATTTCACCAATCGAATTGGATGTCGCGTGCATTGATTTCAAATGCTCCCCATCGTTATAACGAAAAACATGTATGCGTTGAGCAGAAACGCCTGCATTCTTATTACTACTAACAACAATATTGCCATCCGAGTCCAAAATCACACATCGTGGATTACCACTAACGTTAATAACACGGTCTAATCCGTATGGCGTAGTTGGGTCCGATATAAGGGAACTGGCTATCCGATTGGTTGCCATTTTTTTAAGACGGGCTAAAGCAGGGGCATAGTAATAAGATGGATTATTACTACTATTGATTAACTGTTCCATAATCTTATCACCAAACGATTTACGAATTGCAATTTTTTGTAGAAACTTTCGTTGTTGGGCCGTCATTTCATTTAATCCAGGTATTCTCGAACTTCCTAACCGTTGAGAAATATTATGTTTAAATGGTCCAAGCGAATTCAGCGGGTTATGATACTGTAGCTTTCGCTTTTGCGGTGGTTGTGTTGTTGCTATATCGGTTACTGGCAACAACAGCTCAGCATCGTCATATGTTTCGGGTGAAGACTTAGGTGATGATGATGAAGCACTGGGGCCAACACCGCCACGTAATGTATACCGTGTTAATGGTACTGTTCTTTTTTTTGATTTGATATTTTTATTTCTTCTGGAAAAACGTTTTTGGTGCATTTATATTGATATTTAATGTATATATATATTTTTATTTCTAGTTGATAAAAAAAATAAAAAATAGAATGAAATTGACTTTAAAAATCAGATAAACGTACGTGAACATAATACATACAACAACAACACATAGGTGATAATATGAATGGACATGGAACCAGAAAAAGTAGCAGTAACTCGTTTTCTTCCGCCGTACCGTCTTCTGCAGCAAGTGGAAGCGGAAGCGGAAGCGGCGCGGTATCACGGCGACGTAAACAGCAGCGCGATGCATGGAATACGGTCGACACCGCATTTTCACAGAGAGACGTTAAAGACGTGGTTCGAATCTTAGACGATTTGGATGAACCGATACCGATAGAGACACCGGTAACTTTATCGGCCGAACAGCGCTCAACTTCCGGCATCGGAACTCCAAAGTCAAGAGAACGATGTGATGAATGTGGGGCTTTGGTATGCATAACGGACGAAGGGTTTACCGCGTGTTCAAATCCCAAATGCAGCATTATTTACAAGGATGTGCTCGACCATAGTGCGGAATGGCGGTTTTACAATGCCGATGGCGGACAAACCAGCGACCCTACCCGCTGCGGGATGCCGATAAACCCGCTGCTTACCGAATCATCATACGGATGCAGAGTGCTGTGCGATGGTCCAAGTTCGTACGAAATGCGAAAAATTCGCAGGTACTCTGAGTGGCAAGCCATGCCGTACCGCGAAAAGGCCATGTATGACGAGTTTCAGCGTATAACCACGGTTGCGCACAACAACGACATTCCGAAAATCATCATTGATGAAGCGCTGCGCCATCACAAGCGAGTGTCTGAACACAAAACGTTTCGAGGTCTCAACCGAGATGGAGTGATTGCCGCGTCCGTGTACGTGGCGTGCCGCATTCACAACTGTCCCCGAACTGCAAAAGAAATTGCCAGTATCTTTTCGCTGGACATCACCAGTGCAACTCGCGGCTGCAAAAATGCTCTCGTCATTATCAACGAAATTGAATCTGATATGACCAATTCGGACAAAACCATATTTTGCAAAACCACGCCCAACTTGTTTATTGAACGGTACTGCAGCAAACTGAGCATGAACGCGGAACTCACTCAGTTGTGTTTGTTTGTTGCGGATCGCATCGAAAAAAATCAGCTCATTCCCGAAAACACACCGCATTCAATTGCTGCTGGAATCGTGTACTTCATTGCCCAGACATGCGCATTGAACATAAGTAAGCGCGATGTCAACCGCGTCAGTGAAATAAGTGAAGTCACTATCAACAAGTGTTTCAAGAAACTAGACGCGCACATGGAGTCATTGGTTCCAAAGTCGGTAATATCAAAATATGCTACAGTTGGAGTAGCACATTAACACATTAACCATGAACAACTTGATTTTTTTAAATTTTAATATTGTGCATATTTATACTTCATGAAAAATGGATACTCCCGGATATACTTTTTTTGACCCTAACTTACTTAAAGCTGTAATCACTTCGGAAAACCAGACAAATGCGTTTATGCTTATCACCCCGCATGGTGAAATTATATACAAGTCACCTGCCGTTGTTGTTAGAAATGAACCTGTTTTAGCAATGTGTTATTCAGGGGTTCCATTGACGGTGAATTATTCGGCTAATGCTGAAAATGTTCGTGTTTTAAGCATTGTAGATGACAACTTGCATTCAACCCTGAGAGATAAGACATTTGAATTGCGTTCTAAACGTCCAGAACAACTAGCAGCTCAAGCCGCACATGAAAATCCGCATCATTTTCAAAAAATTATTAGGTTAAACCCGACTGACGGTAAATCCATTTATGAAGAGTTACAATTACTCGCATCTGCTGTAAAAAGAGGTGATACTGAACACCATGATAGTAAAATGATGGCTTCGACCGGGGCAACTAAAGTAAGTGATGCTCATAGAAGTTTTTTATTTTCTCATTCCTACCCGATAACAAAAATGGTAGGAGATGATAGAAGACCCATTCCCCTTCAACACGTGGTTCACCCAAATAAGAGGTACACATTGCGTGTTGATGACGACGAGTTTCCTGAAGTTGCGCGTGGGATAGACTTTGAATATAAAATGAATTTATTTCTTCCACAACAATCAAGGAGCAAGTTTGAAACGCAGCTTAAACACCTTGAAACCAGAAATGGTATAATAATTGTAACAAAGGCAAACTGTCGCACACACGAGTCTATAGTTAAAAACGTAAATGGTCATTTTTCTCACCTTATTCTACGTGAAGATTCTGCTATTTTAGCTTCATGGAATATTATATTGTTGCCTGTTTTGCCAGTTGCAACTAAAAGTATGAGTAGTAAAAAAAGTCATGAGGTTACCACATACTACATTCTACCATACCGATTTCATACATTATCTGGTGTAAATTGTGTTGTGTTTGACTTATGGCATTTGTTATGTTATGATGACCCAAGTAGTGCATATTCTACAGGTGGACTGTCTATGACACGAACCGATATTTATATGAATTTGCTTACAATCCTTGGTATACAACTTGTAGTAGGGGTTGACTTGACATGCAATGTTGTCGGCGTTGATTCGGGCGCATGGCCACTGCTCACGTATGACCAGATTATGAGAAACTTAGCTTTTCAGGAGAGCATGCTTCAGTCTATTGGAGGAACACCATTATCATCTCGAATAAGTATAGAATTGGACCTTTTACCGCATTTCAATCACGTGGTTGTTGAACTAAATTATTTTTTGGACAGCATAGTCACTTCAAAAACCACTGCTCAAGTTTTAGAATCAATTCATAGCAAAAGTCGACTCGTTCCTCGTAGAGAACACCGCAGATTTTCTTCAAACGATACCGAAACATATTTGGCGCTACGTGAATATATGAAACGTTTATGCGGACACGAAGCTATAACACCTCGTAGTGAAACGTTTGACCATGAACAAGGTTCGATAATGGTAGTTAGTATAAAAAAACAATCAGAAAAAAAAAGTAAAGCAGCAAAAACATCATCAGCATCATCAGCATCAGCATCAGCATCAGCATCATCAGTAGTACCACTTACAAAAGAAGAAGTTTGTCACCTTTACACGCTGATTGTTCCGCATCAGAGCGTAACGTCTGACACCATAGAACAATTACGAAAATATGTCAAGGATAATAGTATTCGATTCGGTTTAACCGGTTCAGCTAGTGAAACATTCAAACGAGATTTTCCAAGAAAAAAGGCGTCGGTTAAAGAGCCTAAAGAAGATGATGTTGATGATGAAAATGTATACATGGCACATTTTGATAGCGCGTTACGTCTATGGACAATCCCAACATTAAAACTTGCACATCATCCAGACTCAATCCCGTGTTTTTATCATCCAAATATTGAACCTCCAAACCAGTACGCAAATCTTCAACAAAAATATGTCAATGCTGAAAACATTGTATTTGAAATACGGAATGCCGAAAAGTATTTTGGAAAAAAGTATACAATCGTAGGGCTATTATCTTCAAAGTCTGTATATTCAAGAGACTTTACGCCTTATTCAGAATTTGAAGAATGGTGGAGAAAATATCACAAAAAACATAAACTTATGAAGGAAGGCGGAGGAAGAACTACGATAAAAATAAAAATAAAAAGGTCAAATACTCGTAAGAGAAAACCACATAAACGCGCTCGTACAAAAAGATATCGACGATATAAAAATAATTATAAATAATGGCATTCAATGAACCATTCATAGAAGCGTGTAAAACTGGAGATTTAGAATTCATAAGAGAAATATACAAGTTTAATCCAACTATAGCTATTTCTGCGAATGGTGAAGAAGCATTTAGATACGCTTGCGAAAATGGTCACTTAGAAGTAGTCAGACAACTCTACGAATGGAAACCTACTATTGATATTTCAGCCAAAGGTGAATATGCATTTAGATGGGCTTGCTATAATGGACATTTAGAAGTAGTCAGACAACTCTACGAATTGAAACCTACAATTGATGTTTCAGTCCAAAATGAAGAACCATTTAGAATGGCTTGCCATAATGGACATTTAGAAGTAGTCAGACAACTCTACGAGTGGAAACCTACCATTGATATTTCAGCATATCAAGAATCCGCATTTAGATACGCTTGTGAAAATGGACATTTAGAAGTAGTCAGACAACTCTACAAGTGGAAACCGACTATTAATATTTCAGCCAATGATGAATATGCATTTAGAATGGCTTGCTGTAATGGACACATAAAAGTCGTCAGACAACTCTATAAATGGAAACCTACTATTGATATTTCAGCCAGAGATGAAATGGCATTTAGAATGGCTTGTTTTAATAGACATTTAAAAGTAGTCAGGCAACTTTACAAATGGAAACCTACCATTGAACTTTCAAAATTCAATCAATATAGAACACTCTTCTTATCTTTAGGATTGTAAACACTTATTCTAAATTCTAGTAGTAAATGTATAAATCAATTGTTATAAAAAATTTTTAAAACAACAATTTTGAACAAATAAAAAAAAATGTTTTTTTATTTTTTTTTGATTTTTTGTTTTTTGTTTTTTGTTTTTTTGTTTTTTGTTTTTTGTTTTTTGTTTTTTGTTTTTTGTTTTTTGTTTTTTGTTTTTTTTTGGTTTTCGGTTTTTATTTTTTTTGGTTTTTCTCTTTTGTTTAAATTCGAATAGGCTTTTTATCATACCTTTTTATCGTACATTTTATCAATTTGTAAGTGCGAACCATGACGCTTTTCTGAACTGGTGAGCAGGTTTCATGGAATGCGACCAGTAAATTTCTTCAACGCATGTTTCTGCATACTTGTGAAGTTCATCCAGTTCTTTCACTGTGTCAATCATGCGCCGATAATCTGCATTTTGTTTTGCAACTTCATCTTTGGAAGGGTTCATTTTCAATTTTGAAACGGTGGTCTTCATGTCATCAAGCAGACGGTACAAGATGTCAGTTGCCGCATTTTTAACTGCAACCAGCAAGTCCAGCAAGTTTCGGTTGATTTCAGTATTTCGGTGAAGATTGAACACCCTGCGACGGAAAGACACAAGGTTGAAGTCGTTGCAAAGATATGCCACTCGAAGCTCTGAGAGTTGTCGTTCAACATTGACACTGTCTTGTAAGTTACGAATGTCGTGAACTTGCAAATGTATCATTGACCGGATAACTTCTGGAATAGTTCGTTCAAATGTCAACCGAAACATGATTAGTAAACTGACCCCCGGTTCGTACTCGGCGGTTTCTCGGCACTTTACAATCAGTTTCGCATATTCGACATTCATGTAATGTCCAAACATTCTGTCAATTTCACGACCGCACTGAACATCGTTCGGGTCACGTTGAAGTCCGACAGTTCCATGGTTACGCATCCACTCCAGGTAGTGCGGGTTGTGGCCATGTGTTTCAATCCGTCCCGTTTTCCAAGACCACAGTTGTTTGCATGATATGCAGAACATTTGGTCGCAGCCTTCCGTCTTGTGAATGTAGGTTCCGCATGCAGGGCACGGCTTGGTATCGGTTTTGAGAAACTTGATGCTTTCCACAGTGTTCGGGTCGCAAACGTGTGCCTCGATTTCTTCACGAGTGGTACCTTTCACTTCGTGACACTGGGCACATGAAAACTTGTTGCAAATTCCGCATTTCCATGCAGAAGACACGAAACCAGGGCATGCCGGGTCGCAACACTTGCGTTGAAATGATGAAACGGCTTCACTGTCTGCGGCACTGGAAGCATTGTCGCTTCGAAGGAATCGGATATCGTCCACAAGAATTCGCTTTTTAATTTCAAGTTCTTTTTGAAGTGCTTCAATTTGTTTGACATCTTTTGTTTTTTCACGCGCTTGCAGTTCGCGTTCCGCTCTGGGTTGTGACATGGGAAGTTGGGCAATCTGGCGCTGAACCAGAATTTCAGTGAAGGTGCTGCGTAATTCGGTCTTGATAAATTTTTCGGGAAAGTGTTCCCTGAGAAATGCGGGAGTAAACTCGGTGCTGCAATGCATACACTTGAATGCAGTTACTCCGTCTGTGGTGAGAAAGGTCTTGTAGCAAGTCTGGCATGCAGAGTATCTGCATGTACTTACCGGGCAAACAATGGGTTTGCGGACTTGCTTGGTAAATGGGTCACAGCAGATTGCGCATGTAGTCATTGTATCGTATTGTATCTCTGTATACTGAGTATGGAAACGCTACTTTCTTACTCTACTGGAATCGAAAAAAGAAATCAATTTTTTTTGAGTTTTTTATCCTAAAATTAAAACATAAAAACATAAAAACATAAAAACATAAAAAACATAAAAACATAAAATTGATGTAAATATCGCATCAGATACATCTAGACTCTATAGCAAGACATATTACAAAATGGCAGTTGACTTGAATACAAAGTACCAGAAAATGACCGATGTGGAACACATTTTGAAAAAACCAGACACCTACATTGGGTCAATTCAATTGACCGAGTGCACGGAGTATACCACCGACTCAACTCCTTCTGCTTCGACTTCAATACAACTCAAAACATTTTCACACATTCCCGCACTGTACAAGCTGGTCGATGAAGGGTTGGTCAATATGCGTGACCACGTGGTTCGCCAGGCACAGGCCGTAAAAGACGGAAAACCCGATGCCCTTCCTGTAACCTCCATTGAAGTGGAGGTGGATTCAAGTACCGGCACAATCACCATGACAAACGACGGAAACGGTATTGATGTTGCGCAACACCCGGAACACAAGGTATGGATTCCTGAAATGATTTTCGGCCATTTACGCACTTCAACCAACTACGACGAAGACAAGAAGGAAAAAATTGTTGGCGGGAAAAACGGGTTCGGATTCAAGTTGGTCCTCATTTGGTCCACGTGGGGGTCCGTTGAAACGTTTGACCACGTGCGCGGACTCAAGTATACTCAGGAATTCAAGAACAATTTGAGCGAGATTTGCCTGCCAAAAATATCGAAATGCTCCCTGAAAAGACCATATACGCGCATCTCATTTCGTCCCGATTACGCGCGTCTCGGAATACCCGGTTTAACGCCGGAGATGACCGCGCTTTTCATGAAACGCGTCTACGACGTTGCTGCCGTTACGGACAAGAGCATTCGCGTAAAGTACAACGGCTCCCTTGTTCCCGTCAAAGAGTTTAAGCAGTATGTCGGACTTTACATTCAGTCACCGGACATCAAACGCGTCTATGAAGCACCCAATGACCGCTGGGAGTACGCCGTGTGCCTGACACACACGGACGAGTTCACGCACGTGTCGTTTGTCAACGGCATTTGCACGTCCAAGGGCGGGAAACATGTGGAATACATTATGGGCCAGCTGTTGCGTAAACTGGCGGCGTATATTAAAACCAAGAAAAAGGTGGACGTGAAACCGGCCACTATCAAAGAACAACTCACACTGTTCCTGCGCTGCGACATTGAAAATCCCGCATTTTCAAGTCAAACCAAGGACGAACTCACCACGGTTTCAACCAACTTCGGTTCAACTTGTGCAGTGAGCGACGAGTTTGTAGAAAAGGTCGCCAAGATGGGCGTGATGGAAGCCGCGTGCGCGCTCACGGAAGTCAAGGAAGCCAAAGCTGCCAAAAAAACGGACGGCGCAAAAACGCGCACGATTCGCGGAATTCCGAAACTCATTGACGCCAATTTTGCAGGAACGGAAAAATCGGGACAGTGCATCATCATCTTTTGCGAGGGAGACTCTGCAAAGGCGGGCATTGTGAGCGGTCTCAGCAAAGAAGACCGCAACGTTATCGGCGTGTATCCCGTGAAAGGCAAGTTCATGAACGTGCGCGGTGAAGCTGTGAAACGCGTTGCCGAAAATGCGGAAATTGCCGATATTAAACGCATTATTGGGTTGGAAAATGGGCGCGAATACACGGCCGAGGATGTTGCCAAACGGTTGCGGTACGGCAAGATGCTGTTTATGACGGACCAGGATTTGGATGGCTCGCATATCAAGGGACTGGGAATCAACCTGTTTCAAAGCGAGTGGCCGTCACTGACACGCATACCGGGATTTATCGGGTTTATGAATACTCCGATTCTCAAGGCGCGAAAAGGTGCACAAGAGCGCGTGTTCTATAATGAAGGTGAGTTCGAGACATGGAAACAAACAGGTGTAGCAGCAAGCGCAGCGGGCACAAGCGCAGCAGCGGCAATTGACATTTCATCCTGGAATGTCAAATATTACAAGGGTTTAGGAACCAGTACGGCACGCGAGTTTCGCGAATACTTTGAACACAAGAAAGTGGTTGATTTTCAGTACACTGGCGAACCCAGCGATAACGCGATTGACTTGGTGTTCAATAAGAAACGCGCCGATGACAGAAAGGAGTGGCTCTCCAGTTACAACCGCGCCGAACATTTGGATACCAGCAACCCGCACGTGTCGTATGAAGACTTCATGTCGCGTGAGCTCAAGCACTTTTCGGTGTACGACAACCAGCGTTCCATTGCGAACGGAATAGACGGGCTCAAAATATCGTTGCGCAAGATTCTGTTTGCAGCGTTCAAGAAGGGCGGTCTCAAGACCGAAATCAAAGTTGCCCAGTTTAGCGGATACGTGTCGGAGCATTCAGGGTACCACCATGGCGAGGCCAGTTTGAATGCGGCGATTGTCGGCATGGCGCAGAACTTTGTGGGCAGTAACAACATCAACTTGTTTGAACCGAATGGTCAGTTTGGAAGCCGGTTGGGCGGAGGGAAAGACTCTGCCAGTGAAAGATACATTTTCACGCAGCTGAACCCAATTACGCGGCTGCTCTTTCGTTCAGAGGATGATGCCATATTGGAGTACTTGGACGACGACGGACAAAAGGTTGAACCCACGTTTTATGCTCCCATTGTGCCAATGGTGCTTGTGAACGGGACCAAAGGTATTGGAACGGGGTTCAGCACGGACATCCTGCCGCACAATCCGTTGCACGTGATTGACTACATTCGCGACATGTTGACGGGAACGGGTGCAAGTGTAGAAGAATCGAAACGCGTGAAAATTGAACCGTACTATCGCGGGTTTTGCGGAACGATTACACCGATTACAACTACATCTACGAGTGGCAACGGCGCTTCCACCAAATATCTGGTTCGCGGAGTTCATTCCTTACACCCGGAGAAGAAACAAGTGCACGTAACGGAACTTCCTGTTGGATTTTGGACGGACGACTTCAAGAAACACCTGGAATCGCTGGTTGAATCGACTACAATTAAAGAATACATTGACATGAGCTCGGACACGGTGGTGGATTTCACGATAACGTTTCCGGCAAGCGCGGATTTGGAAGCGCCGGCATTCTCGGGTATCGTTGACTACGGGTGCTGCACCGCGCTGGAGAAGCTGTTGAAGCTGTACACTACGGAAACAACCAGCAACATGCACTTGTTTGATAGCAAGGATAGGTTGCGCAAGTACGTCAATGTGGAAGAAATTGCGAACGACTATTATGAAACGCGGCTTACGCTGTACGAGAAGCGTAAGGCGCATCAGCTGAAGACCCTTGCTTCCGAGCTGCAGGTTCTTTCAAACAAGGCAAAGTATATTCAAGAGTTGCTGGATGGAAGCATTGACTTGCGCAGAAAGCGCGGTGATGAACTGGTTGCCATGCTGAAAGAAAAGGGCTACGCCGAAGCTGGAGACTCCGAAACCGGGTCTGTGTCTGGGTCTAGTAACGGCCAAGGCCAAGCACAAGGATACAAGTACTTGCTCAAGCTTCCAATGGACAGCGTGAGCGAAGAGAACGTTGACAAACTTATCAGAGAAAAAGACAGCAAGGCTGCACAACACGACACGTTGAAAAAGACCAGCCCAGAACAATTATGGTTGGCTGATTTGAAGGAGCTGCGTGAAGAGTATATGAAACAAGAAGAAAAACGGCTTACAGCAGCAGCATCTGCCTCTGCCAAAGCATCCGCATCCGCATCAAATTCCACAAAAAAAACGGTGATGAAAAAGAAGTGAAATAAGTAAATAATAAAAATAATAAAAATAATAAAAATAATAATGATAAAAATATTATTTATTTTTTTTATTGTAATGACGAGTTCAGCTGTTGGGACACGTGTACGAACGTGGTGCAGAGCGGCATGTGTTTGATGCAGGACGCGTTGATGTACGTGCACGCGCTGCGAAGTCCGCCCAAGTAGTCTAACACCGTGTGTTCCAGCGGCCCGCGGTACGGAACGCGAATCACGCGCCCTTCGGATGCGCGGTACTCGTTCATGCCGCCGTAGTGCTTGTCCATGGCATGCGACGAACTCATTCCGTAAAACAGTTTGCTCTGGCTGCCATCGGGATTTGTAACCAGCTGGCCCGGGTTTTCGTCGTGGCCTGAAAAGGCACCGCCCACCATAACAAAGTCGGCCCCGCCGCCAAACGCTTTTGCCATATCCCCCGGACACGTTATTCCGCCGTCGCTAATAATGTGCCCACCCACCCCGTGCGCCGCATCCGCGCATTCCATGATTGCCGACAACTGCGGCATACCAACCCCCGTTTTCATCCGCGTCAAGCACGCGCTGCCAGACCCAATGCCCACCTTTACAATGTCGACCCCGCCGTTTAGAATGAGTTCTTCCACCATTTCTCGCGTCACCACATTTCCAGCCACAATGATTTTATCCGGAAACTCCGCGCGCACCTGTTTGCAAAAATCAACCAGCGCTTTGATGTACCCGTTGGCAATATCGATGCAAATCCAGTTGCACGGCACCCGCTCGAAAATGTGTTTCAGTCTGTCAAAATCCACCTGTTTGATTCCGGTGGATACCATGAACAGCTCGGGGTCAAACATGATTCCCGTGTCGTCCTGGTATGCGATAAAATCCTGCACGTCGTAAAACTTGTGAAAGGCGGTAACAATGCGGTGTTTGGACAGTACGCGGTATACATCAAAGCACCCGATAGTGTCCATATTGGACGCAATGACCGGCACGCCCTTCCACTCCGCCTTGCAGCGTTTAAAGTGAAACGTTCGCGAAAGGTCCACATTTGACCGGCTGTCAATGGTTGACCGCTTGGGGCGAATCAACACGTTGTGAAAATCGAGCTTGATGCCTTCTTCGATTTTAGGCATTCTGTATTCGGTATTCTATTCTATATATCTGTATTCTGTTATACAACGTGTATTTATATGTTTTACTTTTACTTTTATCATTTTTTTTTGGTTTATGCTACGCTTGTTTATGCTACGCTGAAACCAGTAACCGCTTTTGAAACGCGGATACGTTTAAAGTAGTCGCGTATATCGGACGCCGTTATCCTATCGACTTGTTTTACGGATGCATCGTACGACCCCAGATGTAGTGTACTGGTTGGATGTCTGGAAATCATGGACAGCGTTATCATTCTCTCAAAAAAGTTTGAAATTGAAACGAGAGAATACGAACTAACGTGTGTTACCATTTTGAATTTCCCCTTTTCAGCTTCCAGATTCGATTCTGGAACCCGTTTTTGCTGTCGCTCGCGAACATACGATATGCACAATTCAATTACGAGCTCAACATTGGAATGTAGGCACGACCCGAAGATGCGAAACATGTTGATTCCGGTTGATGTGGCGCATCCGGCACTAACGCCGTATACCAAATTGTGTTCCATTCGAAGCAGTTCCATAAGCTCTCGCGAAACAACCGATGTCATTATCTGGCTGGTTCTCGCCATATCAACTATGCTTTCTTTGTCACCGAGCCCATGTTTCATTGGAAAAATTATCATAAACAGCGCACTGTTTTTCACGGACGGGTCTTTGACAACCGTTTTTATAACCCCTTTACCAGGGGTCGGGTCCAAAAACTGTCTCGTAAACATCCGGCTGGGTTCAAACGTGACGCCACGTGAGCGTGTATTACGACGGTTTGAAGGTGACAGTGAAGGTGAAGGTGAAGGTGCATGTGACAAGTGCGACGCAATGGTTGCGCGTACTTGATGCTCTGTGATACACCCGCTGTACAAGAATACGGCGTTTTCAGGAATAAAAAACCGGTAATAGTAGTCTCGAATGTGCTCTGGCGTAAGCTTTCGTAAATTTTCAATCTGAAGCGTCGCGTTACCAATGTGTAAGGCGCCTGATGACGCATCGGACAATTTAGGCGTTATATGGCGCGACATGAGCTCATACTCCAATTTTTGCATGCTGTTGGTTTGTGCTGCAGTCATTTCATTCAGTACCGTGTTTTTTATATGCGCCAACAGTTTCAGGTTCAAATGGGTTTTGCAGCTGCATATCATTTGTGTAATGTAGTCCGCGATATTATTTGACTCGGATGCCAAGCCGTACATGTATGCAGTGACAGATTGACTGTCGGTACGGCCGTTGTACTCTACCGGACGACTGTTCCAAAAGTGGAGGCACGATTTTTTGGGGCCGGCTACCGCTTTATTTTTTACTTTATTTTTTAACGTAGTTTTTAGTGTAGATTTACTTTTATTTTGTATGTAACATTTTTGCCAGGACTCAAAGAGAATGTGTTCAATGAGGTGCGTGATACCGAGATGCTGTGGATTCGTTTCTGTGTAGTACCCTCCACGTAACGTAACCGACGCGTACACCATTTCGCATTTGGGCTCTGACAGAATGCACACGGTGCGTCCCTGTATTGTTTTTATCACGGGAACTATACTTTTCAATGACTCAATTGCCATTATGTATGTATTGTTTATGTTTATAGATACCTATAAATAAACAATATTATAAAGTAAATCAATTATGATTTTATGAATCAGTAAGTAAATCAAACTGGTTATACACATGCATGACTTTAACCATATCTGCTTGATACTGCTTTCGTAATACATAAAAAATATGCAAAAGCTTGTATTTGGTCGGACCTCGTATAACATGAATTTTACGTTCGACGGCTCGGATATACTTATTCAACTTTATCATACTTTCGAAAATGACAGACACTCTTTTGAACCGGGCTGACGCATCTTCTGGATTGACGTCATTCTTGGGCCTATCACGGTTGCGATACCGTTTCATTAAATTATTGTAGTAGTTCATAATGGTATTATAATGAGCGCGCATGCGCGCGTGGGTTTGTCTCACTAGTTGATGAAGGTGACTATTCCGTCCGCTGTACGCATCCAAATGGTGCAACATATGCAATATGTGCTTATCAATTTGATTTTTTGAGTACCGCGCGTAACGAATAATAACTTTAATTTTATAAACTACGTTTTGAGGTACCAATACTACTGTTGCAGTTACTTTTGGCTCAACTACTGCTACAGTTGCAGCTATTGGCTCAGCTTGATGTATAGTTGTTGCGGTTACTTTGGGTTCGGCTTGATGTATCGTTGTTGGGATTGTTGCGGTTGTTAGTTCAACTTTTTTTACAGATGTTCGTTTGGGATGTATCGTTGTCAATACACTCGGTGCAGAAGTTGTTGGGGGAATATGACTTGTTGGGATTGTTGCAGTTGGTATTTCAACTTTTTTTACAGATGTTTGTTTGGGATGTATCGTTGTCAATACACTCGGTGCAGAAGTTGTTGGGGGGATATGAGTTGTTGGGATTGTTGCAGTTGGTATTTCAACTTTTTTTACAGATGTTTGTTTTGGATGTATCGTTGTCAATACATTCGGCGCAGAAGTTGTTGGGGGGATATGAGTTGTTGGGATTGTTGCAGTTGGTATTTCAACTTTTTTTACAGATGTTTGTTTGGGATGTATCGTTGTCAATACACTCGGTGCAGAAGTTGTTGGGGGGATATGAGTTGTTGGGATTGTTGCAGTTGTTAGTTCAACTTTTTTTACAGATGTTGTGGTAGGATGTATCGTTGTCAATACACTCGGTGCAGAAGTTGTTGGGGGGATATGAGTTGTTGCTGTTGTTGCTGGATTTGTTGGAATTGGAATAACATGGTTATTCTTTTTTCTGCAAAACACATTGGGTTTTGAGTTGGGTTCTACCCACAACCATTCCGCATCAAGATGTATACCCATACGCTCGTGCTCAAAAATTTGATAACTATTGTTTTGATAATTCATTCCATAAGATACGGCGGGTTTCCATAAACTGTCGTCATAATCATACGCGTACCAGTCGTTACCTGGCACGTCTGATGCACATTTCCATTCTTGATATTTTGTATAACTGGCGCCATTATTCATATCCATAATAAACCCGTTCAGAAATCCACTAAACTCGCCTCCAGCTGCATGAAATCCAATTATTTTTGGAGTTTCATTTGCGATAGTTGGAATAAAAACTTGAGTTGCATTCCACTCATCTGCCAAGTACGTTTCTATTTTGCTAACCGATTGAATCTGGCTGCCATCCACGTAGACTTGATAGTTGGAACATTCACACGCCACATGAATTGGATACTTGACAGTGTTTGAAAAATCAATCGGTACCGCATGTATCCCAACATGCGCAAGTAAGACCAATAAAAAAAGATGCATGAGTGTCTTTATCTGTATATATATGTTATTTCTAAGTTTTTTCTGAAAAAAAAAACAGACAAATCAAAATGTAAAATGTAAAAATGTAAAAAATTGACTCTGATGCAAGTTATATTCTTATTCCAATTACATCAGAATACAAAATGTTCAAGTCACAGACAACCACCCAGAAAATCATCCGCGAACAAACCGCCGTTTCCCTTATTGACTTGATTTCCCCCGAACGGTTTGATACAGGAAATAGAACCGGAACCGTAACCGGAACGGTAACCGGAATGGGTTCTCAAATAAGGAAAACGTACCGCATTCCAGAACACCAGCGGTTTCCGTCATGGTCCGTTTCCAGCAAAGTTCGTCTCGTCGATTCTATCATGTCCAACTTTCCAATCGGGCAAATTACCTTGACAAAGCACGTGGACACCGAGCAAGACAATGAAGAGTACTTTAATGTGCAGGACGGACAAACCCGTATGACAGTTTTACAGGAATTCGTTCTCGGAAAGTTCCCATGGGAAACCAAGCTCTACAATGAACTCACCGCCGACGAACGGGCACGGTTCAATACCTATGTCGTGCAAACCGATATTTTCAAAAAAGATAGAGCGACCAGTCCGATGGACTTCAATGCGGTCATTTGCGAAGTGTTTGAACGCTTGAACAGCGGAAAACCGCTCACCGACAATGACAAGTACTGGAACCGACAAGACACGCCAGCTATCCAGTTTCTCAAACTCTTGCGAGACTCTGCCGAATTCGGACCACCCATTCGCAATTACATGTGGTCTAATTTGGCCGGAGGAAAAACGCGGTCGGGACTGAACCATTTTATCGGGCTCATTCTTGGAATCGTGAACCAGCGCGCCGAATGCATTTCAACGTCATTCATGCAAAATGGCGAAATCCTTCTTGCTACTGTCATAAATGCGGACGCTGAAAAACGCGTGACTGACTTTCTACGCTGGTACTTTGGAATCCTTACCGACGTCTTCCAATTTGCGCAATGGACTGTGAAACGCACCTTTGGAAAATTGTCCGGCGTGTGCGGCCTGGTCGCAGTGGACTGGATAAACAGCCCCGCTGGTGCAAGGTCTCGCTACGAAATGTGGAAGAAATATATTGACCTGCAGTACTCGCGCGAACACTTTGAACGGCGCGTGTTTGAAAAACTTTCGAATGGGAATGCACGAAACGTTACCGAAATTGCAATCAATGCTCGAATTGCGGCCGTTTGCGCACTCTACCAGGAAAACCAATTTTCAGAGTACGAAACCGATTTATTCAAACTGATATTAGAAAACAACGGAAGCGATGATGACGATGAATGTGAATAAATGAATAAATGAATGAATAAATAGATAAATGAATAATTCGGATTTTTTACCTATTACCTATTTATTTATCTATCTATCTTACTGTTTTTGTCAACTTATTGCTATACATAAGTAATGGTGATAATGCTTCAACAACATCTTTTAAATGGTTAGCCTGCTTCTTTTCAGCTTCGCTGCATGTTTTACTTGACGAATTAGCGGACGGGATTGATTCCAATATTCTAGATACATAAGCTTGGACAGTGTCTGTCGTGTTGACTTCAGGAAATACTGACGCCGCCGGTATTTCGTGGATTTTTGATGTGATGAAACTATTATTGTGTGTTACTTCATCCGCGTACGTATCTGAAAAATACCCATGAGAATTATACCATGACATTCCTTTCGTTAAAATTTTAAGGTGTGCTAAGTTTACAACGATTGTATCACATAATGTAATTGATGAAACGTCAGTTAATTTGATAGAATTGTATTCTGGAAGTGATAATGCCAGTTCATTTACTTTTCGTAACATTGCGTTTCCAGTACCTTCATTCCCGACATCACATCTGTCTAAACTATCTACGCGAATAAATTTGTCTTTTATGTTTACTCTTAGTATTAGGCAAGCAAAATCATGTTTGTCTTTTTTATATATTATTACATGCAACCACACTAATGATAATGTTCTGATAAACTCAATCTCAAAGATTGACTCGTCAAATATTTTACGTATGGTTGTTTCTATGAGTTCAAAACTTTGGTCCGTAGATATACTTCCAGCACCACCTTTTAACCTTTTATACGTTTTTCGCTTTTTTATCTTTTTATTTTTATTTTTTTTTCCAACTATTCTTTTTGTTTTTTTTCATACTGGGTAAGTATACATATATTGAATATTTAAAACTTAAAAACTGCAATATTGGAGTTTTGAATATAAATACATTTTTTTATCCACCTTATAAAAGTTACAAAAAGATACAAAAGTATTTGAATATTTTGAATCAATAATGGCGCCTTCTTATTCTTCTTCTTCTTCTTCTACCACATCTTCGTCTCAAAAAGGCATTCATGAAACCATTCAAATGATGATGAAATACATTCAGACGGGCGATGCAAAAGATTTGGGTGAATTGGGCGAATACCTGGGTTTGAAACCGGAGGAGTCAGCCGCGGATTTACAAAAACCGACTTCAACAACCTCAACAACTTCAACAACCGCTTCAAAACCCACAAATCCGATTTTCAAGCTCCCGATAGCGTACCTTCCCGAATACGACAGGCATCCCATTTCAACCGCGCTGTCGGATGACCTTGAACTGGTGGCATCCAAAGACGCGGTAGCAACACGCCCGCTGTACGAGTCCCTTTTTTTTCCAACTTCTAGTGAAAACGCGACCATTTATGCGAAACAGTACTTGTACATGTGGGGCGAAACCTTTACCACCAACATCACGTATTTGAACAATACGCAGGAGTTTATCGCGCGGTTCTGTACGAGCCGTAATAGTAATAATGCCGATGCAAATAATGACGTTCAAGGATTTACAAAAGTGGACGAGTTTTGGACTACCATGAAAACCAACCGTGTGGGATTCAAAGATAAATTCGGTTACTTTGATGTACCCCCCCTTCCCATTATCGAAAAGGTCGAACAACTCAACCACGTTCCAACCGCGCTTCAAATTCTCTCGATTTATAATGTTTCAACTCCGCTCATTTCGTTGTGCATGCCCATCCTTATTCTCATTCTCCCGTTTTTTATTATCCGGTCCCGCGGAATCGACATTAACGTGGACAAGTACATTGAAGTTCTGAAGGGTCTGGCATCCAGCCACGCCATCGGAAAACTGTTTACCGAATTTTCGTCCGTATCTATGGAACGTCGAATGTACCTCCTCATGTCCGTACTGTTTTACATTATGCAGGTGTACCAGAACTGCATGTCGTGCTGGCGGTTTTACAAAAACATTTACACTATCCACGACCACCTCATTCTGGCGCGCGATTACCTGGTACTCACTGCTAAAAAAATGGAAACCGTGCTGCGGTCCTGCGTTTCGCTGGAGTGGTACCGCGCCTTTCACGGCTGCCTGGAATCCGAGTTGCAAAACATTCGGGCCGTGTGCGCGGAATTGGAACACATTCAACCATTCTCTCTTTCGCTGAAAGCCGTTGCCGGAATTGGACACGTGATGAAACATTATTACGCATTTTTCAAGGATGAAAGCACGGACGCTATGATGCGCTACAGTTTCGGATTCAACGCGTTCTATGAACACATTTGCGGCATTGCGCATCACGTTACTGCCGGAGTGCTGAATCCGTGCTCGTTTACGGATTCAACGGATTCAAGCTCCGCGAACACGTCCACGCCAACGTCCACGTCTATGCAAGACGCTTATTTCTTGAATATGTCCATTTCCGATGCATCGGCATCCAGCGGCGTGGTCAAGAACGACATTGTTCTGGACAAGAAACTGATTATTACCGGTCCCAACGCGGCCGGTAAAACCACCATCATTAAAACCACCCTGTTCAACATACTGCTGTCCCAGCAACTCGGGTACGGCGTTTATAAAACGGCCACAATTGTGCCGTACCACTTTTTGCACTGCTACCTGAATATTCCAGACACGTCTGGTCGCGACAGCTTGTTTCAAGCGGAGTCTCGGCGGTGCAAGGAGATTTTGGACTGCATCACTACCCACGCTTCCAAACGCCATTTTGGTATTTTTGATGAGCTGTATTCGGGTACTAATCCGTATGAAGCGGTGGCCAGTGCGTACGGCTACATTCGCTACATTTCCGAAATGAAGAATGTGGACTTCATGCTGACCACGCACTACATTCACTTGTGCGAGCTGTTTGAACCCAATAATACCATGCGAAAGAAAAAGAAGCATACTGAACATAAACATAAAATGTCGGCGTCATCCACCTCTTCCAAAGAAACAAAATCATCTTCCTCTTCACACTCTGAGAAGACAAAAATTGAGAGATTGGAAGTAAAAGATAAAGAAAAAGAAAATGAAAAAGAAAAAGAAAAAGAAAACAATACGTATCAAAACAGGAAGATTCGAAACTTGCACATGAAAACAACGGTTGGCGAGTCGGGCACGGACCATGTGTACCACTATAAAGTGGAAGAAGGCATATCCAAGGTTCGGGGCGGAATTAAAGTTCTGGTGGATTTGAAGTACCCGGACAGCATCATTCAAACCACCAAAAGCATCCTTCTTCAGGATGCATGAGGTTGGATTCAAACATTTCAAACATTTCAAAGATGGTTCACTAGTTCGCCAATGTTCCGAATTTGAACTACTTTAGACGTGTGATGGTGGTGGTGGTGGTGCCAGGGTTTCTCTCGATTTACATGAATCGCATTCATTCCCACCCTTTGTGCGCCCAGTATGTCGGCCTGGAAGTTGTCTCCGACCATGAGCGCATTTTCCGGCAAAACGCCGTCTTGTTGTAAACAATAGTTGAATATTTTTTTACAAGCTTTAGGACAAAGTTTAGGGTCGCTGGAAAGCGCGATGGTTCCGTTGAACAGCGGCATGAGCCCGGATTTTGAAAGGGCATGAATGAAATCTTCCGGGTTTTTGTGCGTATTGGAAATGATTCCTAGGATGTACCCCTTTTTGTGCAAGTACGTTAAAGTATCCAACACGTCAGGGTAAAGAACGGATAGAGTGGAGGTAGCAATGAACGTGTCGCGAGTTTTAGGAATCGCAAGCGTTTTCGACCAATCGAAATAAATATGGGTTATTTTTATTTTCATGGGTTATACTATATACTATATATAAACAAACAATACATTAAATAAACGATTATGTCCTCCTCCGACTCCGCCGCCTCCGGCTCCGCCGATGACCCCGCCGCTGCTGCCCCCGCCGCTGCTGCCC
>Ga0194118_10000526_pt1 | contig 64666 bp, 53 predicted proteins | sample TA2MahsurfametaG_2_FD_148662 | JGI IMG/M metagenome (GOLD analysis project Ga0194118, IMG submission 148662) | Freshwater microbial communities from Lake Tanganyika, Tanzania - TA2015013 Mahale N5 surface | ecosystem: Environmental > Aquatic > Freshwater > Lake | place: Tanzania: Lake...
CAGCCAGCGCGATCCGGGCGAGCTCATCGAGCCCCTCCAGGGCGACGATGGTGCTGTCGAAGTCGAGGACGAGCTGGACTGGCGGTGGTGCGTCGGCGTTGCGGGGCATGCGTCACCTCTGGGAGTGGGCCGGAGGTGTACCCGGAACGCAGCGGGCGGGAGTCAGCGGCCGGAGCCGGACGGGCGGCTGCCGGAGCCCTGCTCCGCGGACTTGGCGGCGTCGGCGGCCCCCTTGTTCACGGGCTCGGTGAGCGGCACGATGAAACCGTGGTCGAGCACCACCACCTTGCCCCATTGCCACTCGACGTTGGCGACCGCGCCCGCGGCGATGCCGCCCACGAGCACCTTGCCCTCGGCCGGCGCCGCGTTGATGACCGGCGCACGCAGCAGGACGGCGGAGTTGGCCTCGACCTGCACGGGGAGCACGCGGCCGCCCGCCACGGGGATGGGCTTGCCGACGATGCCGGTCACCGCGATGGGCGTGCCAGGCTTCCCGGCACGCTCGGCCGTGACCTCGTTGCGGTCCTGCGTGGTGATCCGCTCTGCCAATTCGCCCGTGCCGCCGAGGCGCAGGAGCGCACCGCGCGCCTTCTCGAGCTGCTTCGCGGTGCCGGGCGCATCCGCGGGGAGCGCCCCGAGGAGCGAGACGAAGCTGTCGAGCACCGGGGCCACGCGGTCGGGATCGAGGCTGTAGCCGGTGCCGCGGCAGTCCGCGCACTCCTCGTGGACCTCGCGGACCTTGGGCTTCTGGAGGTGCCCGGTGGCCTCGCGCACGCGCGAGACCTTGACGCCGTCCCCAGAGCACTTGGGGCACTGGACGATGCGGCTGAGCGCCGTCACGCGGCCGGCGTAGACGTCGGGGCGCACCGGCACGAGCTTGGGCGGCTCTGGCAATGCCGCGCCCGCGGGCAGCGCCTTCGGCACCGACGGGCCGTCGTCCTTGTCCTTGTCGTCCCCCGCTCCCGCGTGGCCGGCCAACGACAGCGCCGCGGCGACGAGCGCCGCGGCGGCAAGCATGGGGATGGCGTTGGGACGAGCCACGACGCCCACGATATCGCCGGCGCGCGGCGCCCCGCGGAACAAAGCCCTTTTGCGGCCGCCCCTACTTCTCGCCGAGGCAGATGGCGATCAGGTCGTCGCGAGACACCGGCTTCAGGTGCACGCCCGCGCACCCGGCGCGGCGCGCCCGCTCGCGGTCGATGCTGAGGGCCGCGGCCGTGAGGGCCACCACGCGCCCCGAGTAGCCGCGGGCACGGATGCGTTCGGTGGCCTCGATGCCGTCCATCCCGGGCATCTGGATGTCCATCAGCACGAGGTCCGGCGAGTAGCTGCCGTCGAAGCGGGAGACCGCGGAGATGCCGTCGGCCGCGACGTCCACCGTGGCGCCGGCGATCCGCATCAGCGCCGCCAGGATGCGCTGCGAGTCGATGCTGTCCTCGACGAGGAGCACGCGCACGCCCACCAGCGGCCCCGAAGATGCCGGCCGCGCCGGCAGCGGCAGCGGTTCGGGCAGGTCGGCCGCGTCGGCGCGCGGTGCCCGGAACACGAACGTGAACACGCTCCCGCGACCCTGCTCGCTGGCCACCTCGATGCACCCGCCGAGGAGCGTCGCCAGGCGGTGGCTGATGGAGAGCCCGAGCCCCGTGCCGCCGTGCTCGCGAGTGTGAGAGGTGTCGGACTGGGTGAAGGGCTCGAACAGCCCGGGAAGGAGCGCCGCATCGATCCCGCGGCCGGTGTCGCGCACGGCCACCCGGATATCGATGTCGCGCGTGCCCACAGCCTCCGCGGACACGGCAATGTCGACCCCGCCCTGCTCGGTGAACTTCACGGCATTGCCCACGAGGTTGAGGAGGATCTGCCGGATGCGGACCGGGTCGCTGCGCACGGGCACGCGGGCAAGTTCATCCTGCACGGAGTGATCCAGCCGGATGCCCTTGCTCATGGCGCGCACCGCGAGGAGGCGCGCCACGTCGCGCACCACGTCGGGAACGGAAACGGCGCCCAGCTCGAGGTCGAACCGCCCGGCCTCGATCTTGGAGAGGTCGAGCAGGTCGTTGATGATGGCCAGCAGGTGGTCACCGTTTCGGCGGATGGTCTCGACCCAGTCGGCGCGCTCCGCAGGATCGGCGTTGCCGTCGCGGAGCAGCTCGGCGAAGCCGAGGATGGCGGTCATCGGCGTGCGGATCTCGTGGGAGATGTTGGCGAGGAAGTTGCTCTTGGCCGCGCTGGCGGACTCGGCGGCCTCGCGCAGCCGGCGCTCCTCGCGCTCCTTCTCCTGCAGGGTGGCCACCAGGCGCTCGAGGTCGCCGAGCTGCATGTTGGCGGCCTCGATCACCATCGCGTAGTCGGCGCTGCCGTCGTGCGGCGCGAAGTCGCGGATCCCCACCGGCCACGACCACATGCTGCTCTGGTCGACGATGCGCGGCGAACCAACGAAGGCCAGCTCGCCGTTCCCGAGGTCGGCGAACTGCCCGCGCATCTGGAGCGAGGTGCCGCGGATGCCGATGACCGCAAGCCGGTCGACGAGCGACCGCACCTCGTCCATCGACGATGCGCGCGGCCGCTGCGGCTCGAAGCGATCGAGGAATGCCGCGCCCGGCGCGTCGGGCAACACCTTGGCGAGCGAGCGACCGACGGCGGTCACCGTCCCGTCCGCGGCGATGCGCACGTGGAACGGGAAGAGGCGGTCGATGACGGCCGGCCCGTCCTGCGGCACGGTCAGGCCCCCCCGCCCGGGAACGTGACCAGGAACGCATCGTGCGCGGCACCGCCGTCGCGCGACTGCACCTGCCGCACCTCGATCACCTCGCCGTACATGGCGCCGATCCCCTCGAGCACGCCGTGCACGAAGGGCGCAAGCCCAGGCCGCGGCGAGAAGTAGTGGACGAGCAGCGCCCCGCCCTCGGCATCCTCGCACCGGAACTGCGGCATGGTGACGCCGGGGAACGAGAGCGCAAGGCGCGTATGAAGCTCGTTGAGCGCAGGGAGCAGCTCGCGCACGCTCGATGCCATGCCGTACATCACCTTGCCCCAGGGCTGCCGCTCGGCGAACGCCATCCAGTAGTGGCCGAAGGCATGCAGGGCATCCGGCAGCGGCACCCCGAGCTGCGCGGCCACCGCGCCCGCGAGGTCGTAGGTCACCTGGTCCGGGTACTGGCGCATGACCACGAACACGCGGTCCTGCACGCCGGCCTGCTGGCGGATCCGGTCCCACGCCTCGGTGCCGAGGCGTTCGGTGACCATCTCCTGCAGTGCCTGGTTGACCAAGCCGAGCATCAGGCCTCCGCCTCCATCGGGAACGCACGGACGTGGAACCGGTCGTGCGGGGCGCCGGCATCGCGCGAATCGACCTGCCGCACCTCCACGCGTTCGCGGTAGAGCCTGCCGAGGCCCTCGATCAGCCCCACGACGAACGGCGCAAGCCCGGGGCGATCGCTGCGGTACTCGACCAGCACGCCGTCCTGCACGCGCTCGACGCCGAACGACGGCGGTCGGAGCTCCGGGAAGCTGAGCGCGATGCGGGCATGCATCTCGTCGAGAGCGGCCAGCAGCTCGTAGGTGTTGCGCCCGGAGGCATGCATGAGCTTGCCCCACGGTCCGCGGTCGGCGTAGGACACCCAGTACACGCCGAAGGCATGCAGCGCCTTCGGGAGGGGCATGCCGAGTTCCTCCGCGGCAGCGCCTGCAAGCGCGTACGTCACGGAGTCGGGATACTGCTTCATGGCCACGAAGGCGGGCTCGTCGACACCGGCCTGCGCGGTGATGCGGGCCCAGGCCTCGGGGCCCGCCGTCTCCTTGATCATCGCCTCGAGCGCCTGGTTCACCATGCCGTACATGCATCGCTCCTTCCCGCCGGACCGCACCACGCTACCCGCAGGCCGCCGGACACGGCCCGGGGCCGCTGCCCTGACGGCACTTGCCGTCGCCGCACTCGCGGGCGCGATGCTCGCGGGCTGCGCGTCGCGGCCGCGCGCCGCGTCAGGGCCGTCCGCCCCGCTGCCGGCCCCGGGCACGCGCGCCGCGCGCCCGCCGAACGTGATCCTCGTGATTGCCGACGACCTGAGCGCCGCGGAGCTTGGCTGCTACGGGCAGGCACGGATCCGCACCCCGCGCATCGACGCGCTGGCACGCGAGGGCGTGCGGCTGACGGCGTTCGATTCCGCCGCCGCGGTCTGCGCGCCGAGCCGGGCGATGCTCCTGACCGGGCTGCATGCCGGCCACGCAGGCATCCGGGACAACCGCGAGATCGGCGCCGAGGGCCAGCAGCCGATCGGCGCATCCACCCCCACGCTGGTGCACGACCTCGACCGGCGCGGATACGCGACGGGGCTCTTCGGCAAGTGGGGGCTCGGCGGCCCGGGAAGCGCAAGCGAGCCCCTTGACTGCGGGTTCGACCGCTTCACGGGCTACCTCTGCCAGCGCAAGGCCCACGACCACTATCCGCCATCACTCTGGAGCGACCGGACGAAGGTCGAGCTGGGCGGAACAACCTACGCCAACGACGCCATCCGCGACGCCGCCGTGCGGTTCGTGGAGGACCATGCGGGCGCGCCGTTTCTCTTGGTGCTCGCGTCGCCGCTTCCGCACCTGGCGCTGCAGGTGCCCGACGAGGACCTGCGCGGGTATGAGGGGGCCTTCCCGGAGCAGCCCTACGACGGGTCGCGCGGCTACCTGCCGCACCCCACGCCGCGCGCCGCCTACGCGGCGATGATCTCGCGCTTCGATCGCGACGTGGGAGCCATCGTCGATGCCGTGCGCGCCGCCGGCATCGAGCGCGAGACCATCGTGCTGGTCACCGCCGACAACGGCGCGACGCACGACGTCGGGGGCGTGGACACCGGGTACTTCGCGTCGACCGGAGGGCTCCGAGGCCGCAAGGGAACCCACTTCGAGGGCGGGCTGCGGGTGCCGTTCGTGGCATGGGCGCCGGGGCGGATCGCGCCCGGCCGCGTGCTCGACGACCAGGCGTGGACCGTCGACCTGCGGGCCACCATCGACGCATGGTGCGCGGCGGGCGCCCCTCCCACGGACGGCCGGAACCTCGCCGGGTGGCTCGACGGGCGCACGCCCCAGCCCCCGCGAGCATTCGAGGGGTACTGGGAGTCGCCCGGCTACGGCGGCCAGCAGGCTGCGGCGTGGACCGACGGACCGCACCGATGGAAGGCCATCCGCCTGCGGCTTGCCACGGACGGGCTGTGGGCACCGGTGCAGCTCTTCGACCTCGCCGCCGACCCCAACGAGGCAAACGACGTGGCGGCGGACCACCCTCGGGAGACGGCGGAGGCATGGAGAAGAATGACCGACGCGCGGATGCCCAGCGAGGTCTTTGCGCTTCCGGGCGCGGCGCGCGGAGAAATGCCGGTAGAAAGCATTATTCGGACTACACCACCACGCACGTAAGTCGCCTCTCGAACCGAATCTGTGGGAAGCGGGTCATTTCTCTGGGGAAATGCGTGACTCCGCAGAGTTACCCGATACGGTGAGGCTGCTCGATCCAGGCCTGTCCGACTGATGCCCGTTCCCTCAGTGGGCCTGGTCCACCGGTTTCCCCTTCCGTGGGCACAGCGATGGCACCTCCCCCGATCCAGGCAACGGCATCCAAGCACACCACCACGCACGCCGCCGGCGCATCCTTCGAGAAGGTCGCGCAGGGCGCCCTCCTGAGGCTCCGAGACGCCGCCCGCACGGCATTCGTGGCGGCCGGTGGCCCTGACTTCAATTCGCTGTCGCTGAGCCGAAAGCTGACCATCGACAAGAGCCTCTCCTGGCGCCTGGTGCGGTTCGCGGCGGAAGACGACGTGTTCGCCGGCAGCAAGCACCTGCCCGGCGACGCTGGCCTGCGCATCTTCGCGCGCGCCATCCGAGGGGGGCTGGTGCCCGCCTCCGTGGCCACCGAGTACTCCGAGGCGCTCGATGCGCTCGATGCCGTCGTCAAGGAGCACGCCGGGAGTCGAGCCGCGTTCCGCGCGCTCCTCACCAACTGCGCAAGCGAACAGCCCGGCGAAGTGCACGGCACCGAGTTCCGCCGGTCCGCATTCCAGGCCAACTCCGCGCTGTGGGGCATCGAGGCCACCACGCGCCTCCTCTGCGCATTCCTGACCGCGGGCGACCGCTGCACGGACGTGACGCTCGTGAGCGGGTTCCTCGGACTCCGTCGCATGCGGCGCGACCTGTCGTGGCCGCTCGCGAGGCGACGGGTGCTCGGCCACGAAGGACGCACCCGCGAGCGGATCGCCATGCCGCTCGATCCGTCGGTGCCGATGGATGTGCCCCCGCTCCTGTCCGAGTACTCCAGCGTGAGTGCCGAGAGCCTTCGCTCCATCAGCACCGAGCACGGCTTCTGGTACGAGCTTCCCGAGGGCGAGATCGGCGGCACCGCCGCGGTCGACTGCATGTTCGGCGAACGCATGCCGAGCGCAGGCCCCGCGGCGCGCGCGGGCTGCATCGAGCGGTCCGAGGTGCTCCTGCGCCTTGACATTCCCTCCGAGCACGTCCTCATGGACATCTTCGTGGACCGCGACATCCCGCTCGCGGGCACGCCCTCGGCCGCGCTGTTCGGGCTGCTCACGGGCGGCAACGGCGAGAACACGCCCGACCGCGAACGGCAGCGCATGCCGATCTGCGAGCAGCCCATGGAGATCGGCATCGAGCCGAAGTCATGGGTCACCCCCGTGGCACCAAGGCACTGGGAGGTGGTCCATGACTGCATGCGCTGGCTCGACCGGAGGCCCGCATCCTTCCGGGTGTTCCGCCTGGCGCTGCGGTATCCGATCATCCCGACGGCGCTCGTGGTGACCACGCCCATCGGCTCGGAGTGACGCACCGATAGAATCCGGCCGCGATGGGCGCAGCCTCGGATGCCGAACCCAGCGGCGGACTCGGCGGACGGATCGGCCTCCTGGCCGGGCCGGGCCTCGGTGCGGCGCTGGTCGCGTGGACGCACCCGTCGGCAGGCGCGCACGGCGGGCTGTCGGCCGAGGGCGCGCTGACGCTGGGCATGCTCGCCTGGATGTCGGTGTGGTGGGTCACCCAGGCGGTGGAACTCGCCGTGACGGCGCTGATCCCGCTGGTGGCGCTGCCGCTCCTGGGGCTTGCCTCGTTCCGGCAGGTGGCCGCGTGCTTTTCCGACAGCGTGATCTTCCTCTTCGCCGGCGGATCGGTCCTCGCCATGGCGCTCGACCGCCACGGGCTCACGGCGCGGTTCGTGCACGCGCTGCTCTCGGCCGCCGGGACGCGGCCGGTGGCCGTGATGGGCGCGGTGTTCGTGGCATCGGCCTGCGTCAGCGCATTCGTCAGCAACACCGCGACCGCCGCGCTGGTGCTTCCGCTTGCGATGGGATTGGTGGCCCGCGCGGCACCCCTTCCCGGAAGCGAGGCGCACCTGCAGGAACGGTCGCGCCGCAACTTCGCGTCGGCGGTGCTGCTTGCGGTGGCCTACGGCGCGACCGTGGGAGGAGGCGCGACGCTCGTCGGCAGCCCCCCGAACGGCGTGGCCGCCAACTACCTGCGTGCCGAGGGCGTGGAGGTGACGTTCCTTTCCTGGCTCAAGGTGGGCCTTCCCGTGGCGGTGCTCGCGGTGCCGGTGTGCATCGCGGTGATCGCGTGGATGCTGCCCTGCGGGCACGTCCGGCTGTCGCACGAGCGCAGGCAGGCGTTCCCGCGGCTCGGGTTCGCCGGGCGCGCCGCGCTCGCCGTGTTCGCGGCGACCGTCGCGTGCTGGGTGGTGCTGCCGAGCCTGCCCGAGGGCTGGAAGCCCAAGGACCTCCCCGACGGCGCCATCGCGGCGGCGGCGGCGGCAGTGCTCCTGGCGCTGCCCGCCCGCGACGGCAGCGGCGGGCGGATCGTGCCGTGGGACGTGGCCAAGGGCATGCCGTGGCATGTCTTCATCCTGTTCGGGGGCGGCCTGGCCATCGGTGAGGCGATGGAGCGAAACGGCGTCTCGCAGGCCATCGGCAGCGCGTTCGCGGGCCTCGGCGACCTGCCGCGGCCCGTCATCATCGGCACCATCGTCACCTGCCTGGCGTTCGCGAGCGAGGTGGGAAGCAACACCGCGCTCGCGGCCACGGCCATCCCGGTGGTGGCCGCGGCGGGGCCGGCGCTCGGGCTCACCCCGCAGGAGGTGGCGTTCGCCACGGCACTGGGCGCGAGCTACGCGTTCATGCTGCCGGTGGGCACGCCGCCCAATGCCCTGGTGTTCGGCACGGGAATGGTCCGCTACCGCGACATGGTGCGCGTGGGGTTCGTCCTCAACGTGGCGATGGCGGCGCTCGTCACCGCGGCCCTCAGCGTGCTCTGCTGAACGCGCCGGGCGCGGCGCGGCGGCCGCATGCGGTCAGCGGGCGATCGCGGGCCGCACCTTCATGGCCACGTCGATCACGCTCATGGCACGATCGCGGAGGGCGGGTTCGAGCGGCAGGCGCGGCAGGCGCAGGCGCTCGCTCCCCCAGCCGGCGCGCGCCTGCGCGAGCTTCACCAGGTGCACGAACTCCGGCACGGCATCGAGCCGCAGGAGCGGCAGGAACCAGCGGTAGAGCTCCTCGGCATCCTGCATGCGGGCGGGGTCGGAACGCGCATCGACGGCCAGCTCGAAGAGCCGCACGGTCTCGGCGGGGAAACCGTTCACGAGGCCCGCGATCCAGCCCTCCGCTCCCGCGGCCACGCCCTCGAGCACCATGTCGTCGATCCCGACGAACACGCAGAGGCGGTCGCCGGCGACGGCGCGGATGGCGGTCATGCGGCGGATGTCGCCGCTCGATTCCTTGACGGCGTGCAGGTTCGCGTGGTCGCGCGCGAGTTCCGCGGCCTGCTCCGGCAGCACGTCGGTGCCGTAGGCGGGCGGGTTGTTGTAGAGCATGCAGCCGAGCGGCGTGCTTTCGAGGATGCGCGCGAAGTGCGTGCGCGTCTCGCGCCAGCGGCCCCGGTACGCGTAGGGCGGGAGCACCATCAGCCCGCGGCAGCCCTCGGCCTGCGCGGCCCGCGCGATGTCCACGGCCTCGCGCGTCGAGCAGGCGCCGACCGCGGCCACCACGGGAACGGAAGCACCGACCGACTGCACGGCGGCACGCCAGAGCGATCGCTTCTCGTCCATCGAGAGGAGCCCACCCTCGCCCAGCGAGCCGGGGGTCACGACTGCGGAGCACCCATGCTGCACCATCCATGCGGCATGGCGGCCGAAGAGCTCGAGGTCGATCGTGTCGTCGGCGCGGAGCGGCGTGGTGATGGCGGGGAAGACTCCGTGCCAGTCGGCGCGCTGCATGGGCTGGTGCTGCATGGGGGTGTTCATCGGTCGGGGACGGACGCGTGCGGCACGATGCCGTGGCGGAACGGGTCGGAGGCCTCGAGCACGAGCGAGCCCTCGGCGGTGATCCACGCGCGGCCGCGGATGACGGGGACGATCCCGCCGCCGGGCGCGGCCCGGTACCACGACTCGAACACGCTCCCGACCACGGATTCCTGCCGCCACACGTCACCCGGCGCGAGCGCACCGCGCGCGGCGAGGCACGCGAGCTTGGCGCTGGTGCCCGTGCCGCAGGGCGAGCGGTCGTATGCGCCGCCCGGGCACAGGACGAAGTTGCGGGCGCTGTTGCGCGGGTCGTGCGGCGGGCCGACAAGCTCCACGTGGTCCACGCGCACGCCGCCTGCGGCGCCGGGCCCGAGCGCATCGAGCGCGGCGCGGATGCGCAGCGACAGGTCGGTGAGCGCGCGCCAGTTGCCCACGTCGAGCCGCTCTCCGTGGTCGGCGCAGAGGTAGAAGCCGTTGCCGCCCCACGCGACGTCGCCCGTGACGCGGCGGCCGCCGCCGAGGTCGAGCGCCAGGTCCCGCGCGGCGACGCGCGCGGGCACGTTCTCCACCTCCACGGCGGCGGTGCCGTCGTCCCCGGGCACGAGCGTCGCGGACACCGTACCGACCGGCGTGTCGAGCCGCACGGTGCGCCGCGCCGACCGTTCGATGCGCCCCAGGTGCGCGAGCGTCCGCACCACGCCGATGGTGCCGTGGCCGCACATCCCGAGGACGCCCGCGTTGTTGAAGAAGATCACGCCCACGACGCAGTCCGGGTCCGGCGAGGGCACGAGCATCGCGCCCACCAGCACATCGTGGCCGCGCGGCTCGTTCACGCATGCGGCGCGGAACCAGTCGTGCCGGCCGCCGAGGTCGGCGGCCATCTCCGCGACGGTCCGGCCCGCGAGCGCGGGCCCGCCGGAGAGCACGGTGCGCGTCGGCTCGCCCTCCGTGTGGCTGTCGACGAAGGTGATCGCTTCACCGGCGCTCATGGACGCAGGATAGGGACGGTGCGCACGCACCCGGTACCTTGCGCGCATGGAACGACGCGACTTCCTCCGAGCCGGGATTGCGGCCTCCGCGGGGGCCGCAGCCCTCGCGGGCACCGCCGACGTCACCGCGGCGGCGGCGCAGCCCAAGGGGCGGATCCGCCAGAGCGTGTGCGCGTGGTGCTTCGGCGGCATGAAGCTCGAGGACCTCTGCGCCATGGCCAGGCGCTGCGGCATCGGGGCCGTGGACCTCCTCGACGAGCCGCAGTGGGCCACGGTGAAGGCCGCGGGCCTGCAGTGCGCCGTGGCCAACGGCCCGGGCGGCATCACGAAGGGCTGGAACCGCACCGAGCACCACGACCAGCTGGTGAAGCGGAGCGAGGAGCTGCTCCCCGAGGTGGGTGCCGCCGGCATCCCGCAGATGATCGTCTTCAGCGGCAACCGCGACGGCATGGCCGACGCCGAGGGCCTGCGCAACTGCGCGGCGGGCCTGCGCCGAATCATGCCGCTCGCCGAGCGCTCGGGCGTGACGGTGATCATGGAGCTGCTCAACTCCAAGGTGGATCACCGCGACTACATGTGCGACCGCACGGCCTGGGGCGTGGAGCTCTGCAAGCAGGTGGGGAGCGACCGGTTCCGGCTGCTCTACGACATCTACCACATGCAGGTGATGGAGGGTGACGTGATCCGCACCATCCGCGACCACCATGCGTGGATCGCCCACTACCACACCGCGGGCAATCCCGGGCGCTCCAACCTGGACGACACGCAGGAGCTGAGCTACCGCGGCATCTGCGCGGCGATCGCCGACACCGGCTTCAAGGGGTGGGTGGCGCAGGAGTTCATGCCGCGAGGCGACGCGGAGCAGGCGCTCGCCGCCGCCGTGCGCGCCTGCGACGCGTGAGGCGCACGGCGGGGGTATCCTCACCGCCACGATGTCCACCCCAGACACCACCGGCTACAACGAGGCGGAGCGCCAGTTCCACGAGAAGGACCAGCAGGCCCTCGCAGCGCTGCGCACGCAGCTTGACGCGCGGCGCGCGGAGGCGCGGCGAGCGGCGGAGAAGGCGGCCCACTGGATGCGCTGCCCGAAGTGCGGCGGCCAGATGAAGGAGCACGCAATGGGGTCGGTGATGGTCGACCAGTGCACCGCCTGCGGAGGCGTCTACTTCGACGCGGGCGAGTTCGAGGCGCTGGCCAGGCACCAGAAGACCACCAGCCCGATGCTCGACCGGCTCTTCTCCTGGATGCCGTCCTGGCGCGTCGGCGGCGACGCTCGAGCTTCCTGACGCAAGCGCCCCGCGTTGCAGGCTGACCCGCAGATCCACTGGCACGGCATCGCGCAGCTGCTCGGCGGCGTCGGGCTGTTCCTCCTCGGGATGACGCTCCTCACCGAGGGCCTGAAGTCGCTGGCCGGCCCGGGCCTGCGCCGGTCGCTGCAGCGCGTCACGGCGCGGCCCACGCAGGGCTTCGGGGCGGGCGTCGCGATGACCGTCGCCACGCAGGCCTCGAGCGCCACGGTGCTCGCCACCATCGGCTTCGTGACCGCGGGCATGCTGACGACGGCCTCGGCGGTGCCCGTGGTCGCCGGCGCGACGGTCGGCACCTCGAGCACCACCTGGATCGTGGCGACCGTCGGCCTGAGCCGAGATGCATCGAGCGTGCTGATGCCGCTGGTGGCGGTTGGCGCCCTGCTGCGCACGCTCGGGCGCGGCCCGTGGCGCCATGCGGGGACCGCCATCGCCGGCGCGGCAGTGCTGCTCTTCGCGATCGCCGTGGTGCGAGAAGGCGTCGGCGACATAGCGGCGCTGCTCGACCTCGGGTCGCAGGAGGCGACGTCGGTCGCGGGGCGGCTCGGCACCGTTGCCATCGGCATCCTCCTCGGCGTGGCGATGCAGTCGAGCGCCGCGCCGATCGCGCTGGCGATCGTCGGGCTGCAGGGCGGCGCGATCGCGTGGGACGTGGCCGCGCACCTTGCCGTCGGCGCCAGCGTCGGCACCACCAGCACCGGCCTGCTGGCCACGCTCGGCACGCGCGCAAGCGCCCGGCGCATCGCCGCGGCGTGGACCACCTGCGCCTCGGTGCAGGCCGCGATCGCCATGCTTGCGTTCGCGCCGCTCGCGTGGTTCGCGCACGCGGTCGGCGCCGCCGCGGGCAGCATGCTCGGCGCACCGGAGGGCCCCGTGGCGATCGCCGCCTTCCACACCGCGTTCACGGGCCTGGGCCTGGTGCCGCTGGTGGCCGCGCCCCGCGCGTGGGCACGCGCGATCGCCTTCTTCGTGCCGGACACGTCGGGCATCCCGCCCGTGGTGCAGTACGACCGCAGCGCGCTCGAGGTGCCCGGCGTCGCGGCCGCCACCGCGCGTCGCGGGCTCCTGCAGGCCGCCGCAGCCGTGACCGACCTCGGCCTTGCCGCGCTCCGGGGCCGCGACGACGCGCTCGAGGACCGCATCGACAACGCCTCGCACAGCCTCGAGGCCACGCGCGAGTTCCTCGGGGAGATCGCGGTGCCGGAGGGCGACCGGGGCACGGTGGACCTGCAGCGCGGGTCGGTGGGTGCGCTCGACCACCTCGCACGCCTCGTCGGCGATGTTCGCAACCTCCGGCGCATCGGGCACGCGCCCGCAACGGTGCCGGAGGTCGACGAGTACCTCGCGGAGGCGGCTGCCGCGCTCGAGGCATTCCGGTCATGGCTTGCGGACCCGTCGTCGCCGCTGCCGCTCGCATCGCTCAAGGCCGCGTCATCGGCGCTCGGCGCGCGGCGGAAGGCCGAGCGCACCGCGGCGCTCAACCGCACCGCCACCGGCGCGCTCGACCCGGAGCGCGCCATCCGCGGGCTCGACGCCATGCGCTACGCGGACCGCATGGCCCACCACGCGGCCAAGGCCGCGACCTACCTCGCGGGCAACGGGGCGACGAGGGCACCGGGCACGGCCGGAGCACAGGAGCAGGACGAGCCCGCGTGAATCGCTCGGTGGCGAACCGACCAGTAGCGAACCGACCAGTAGCGAACTGACCAGTAGCGAACTGACCAGTAGCGAACCGATCAGTAGCGGCCGGTGGTGTTCACCGTGTCGTACGGCGTGCCACCCGGGCGTTCCATCAGCCAGAAGCGGCTCCACTCGTCGGCGAGGGAGCGGAGGTTCTGGTTGTAGACCATCGAGTCGTTCTGCCGGCGGCGGTCCCAGCTCTCGAACTGGCCGTTGAGGTCGGGGGTGGGGTTCGAGGCAATGGCGTCGAACGACACCAGGTACGCGCCGTTGCAGGTCTCGTCGAGGTCGGCGATCTTCTTGGAGAGGTCCGTCGAGACGGCGCCCTTGTCCGCCATCTCGGCTGCCACTTCCTGGCGCTGCTGCGTGACGGCGTTCTGGAGGGCCGCGGGCAGGACCTTGATGCGCGAGTCACCGGCCTCGAGCTCGTACCAGTGGGTCTCCGGCAGTTTCTCCGACCGGTACAGCGTGGTCGGCTGCGGGGTGTAGCACCCCTGCAGGGCGAGGACGGCGAGGACGAACGGGACGGCGAGGCGGGACGGCTTCATCTGGAATCCTGTCTGCGTTTCGGGGACGGCCGGGAAGGATAACCGATCCCGGAGGCCACCTGCGGACCGGGACCATACGCACCGGCATCGGCAGCGGATTCGCAAATGGCCGGGCGCCGGGGCACGCGCGGAAAACCGGCGAAAAGGCCGCAAAATCGCGCGCCCGGCGGCTAGCGCAATTCGACGGTCGCAAACCGGCCCGGGCGCTCCACGGAGCACCCGTGGCGCGCCGCAAGCAGGTCCGCCAGCGCCGCCCGCTGCCGATCCTCGCCGTGCGTGAGCACCACCCGCCGGGCGGCAGGCGAACCGCCCGGCGCCAACCATGACTCCAGCCCGCCCTGCCCGGCATGGGCGCTCAGGCCGTTGACGGTGCGGACGTCGGCCCGCACCACGACGTCCTCCCGGAAGATGCGGACCGACTTGGCGCCGTCCACGAGCCTTCGGCCGAGCGAACCTTCCGCCATGAAGCTCGTGAGCAGCACCTGGACGCCGCGCTTCCAGAGATTGTGCCGCAGGTGGTGCAGGATGCGGCCGCCCTCGCACATGCCGCCGCCGGCGATGACCACCGCCGGGTCCCAGCGGTCGTTCAGCTCGCGGCTCTGCTGCGGCGTGACGCACATGGTGACGCTCGCCAGCTCGCGCCGCGTCTGGCCGCTTCGGGCGCGGCCGATCGACTCCGCGTCGAACTCCTCCGGGTACTTCATGTAGATCTCGGTGGCGCGGATGGCCATGGGGCTGTCGAGGTAGACGGGCACCTGCGGCGCCGTGCCCTCGCGTGCGATCTCCGCCAGAACGTGCAGCAGGAGCTGGGCGCGGCCCACCGCGAAGCTCGGCACCAGCACCTTCTTCTTCTGCCACGCGCTCTGCTCGAGGATGCCGCGCAGCTCGGCGAGCGTCTGCTCGGCGGGACGGTGGTTGCGGTCGCCGTAGGTGGACTCCAGGAACACCAGGTCCGCCTGCGGGCACGGGACCGGGTCCTTCAGGATGGGCATGCGGCCCTGGCCGATGTCGCCGGAGAAGACCACGGTGCGCGTGGTGCCGCCCTCGGTAACCCGCATCTCGACGCTCGCGGAGCCCAGGATGTGGCCCGCGTCCTGGAAGCGCAACGAGACGCCGTCGGCCACCTCCACGGCCTCGCCGTAGCCGTGCCCCCTGAACCGCTCGCACACGCGCTCCACCTCCTTCACGCCGTAGAGGGGGACCGCGTCGGGTTCCTGGCCGGTGCGTTCCTTCCAGCGGTTCTCGCGCTCGGCGTCGCCCGCCTGGATGGACGCGGAGTCGCGCAGCAGGAGCTCGGCCAGCTCGCACGTGGCGCGCGTGGCGTGGACGGGGCAGCGCAGCCCGTCGAGGAGCGGCAGCCGCCCGACATGGTCGATGTGCGCGTGCGTCAGCACCACGGCGTCGAGGCGCGGGGGCTCCACGGGGCCAAGCTCGCGGTTCTTGCCGTTGCCCGAGCCGCGCCCCTGGAACAGGCCGAAGTCAACGAGCACGCGGGACTTCGCGGTCTCCACCAGGTAGCCGCTGCCGGTCACCTCGCCGGCGGCGCCGAGGATCGTGATGCGCATGCAGGCAGCCTACGCGCCGGGCCAGCGCGCGGCCGGGATCACGGACGCCCCCGCCGCCGCGTGGACGCGCCGCCACGCCGGCCGGCGGCCGAGCCGGCGCGCCGCGCCCGCCGCGATGCGGTCTCCGACGCCCGGCTGCGCGGCATCGGCGAGCACGATCACGCTGCCGCCGAAGCCCGCGCCCGTCATGCGCGCGCCGAAGACGCCGCCTCCGGAGCCCACGGCGCGCGCCTCGTCGACGATGGCGTCGAGCTCGCGCGTGCTCACGGCGAAGTCATCGCGCAGCGACTGGTGCCCCTGCGCCATGAAGAGCCCGAAGACGTCGAGGTCGCCGCGGCGGAGCGCGTTGGCGCCGAGCTGCACGCGCTGCATCTCGCGCACCACGTGGCGCGCGCGGCGCTCGAGGAGCTCCGGCAGGCGCGCCGTCCGCAGCGCCACCTCGTCGACGTCCCGCAGCGATGTCGCGCGCAGGGCGCGCGTGGCCTCCTCCACCTCGCGGCGCCGCTGCGCGTACCGGCCGTCCTCCAGCGAGCGGTGCACGCCGCTGTCGAACACCAGGAGCTGCGCGCGCGACTCGGGCGGGAACGGCACGAAGCGGACATCGAGCGTCCGGCAGTCGATGAGGAGCGCATGGCCCTCGCGCGCGAGCGCGCATGTCACCGGGTCCATCATGCCGCAAGGCACGCCTCGGAACGCGCCCTCGGCCTCCTGGCAGAGCCGCGCGAGCGGCAGGCCGAAGAGCGGCGCCGAGAGCGCCTCGGCCACTGCCGTGCCGAGCGAGACCGCGAACGCCGCGCTCGAGCTCAGGCCCGCGCCGATGGGGACGTCGCTCGCCAAGGCCATCTCGAGCGGCGGCACCTTGACTCCCTCGCGAGAGAAGCCGGCCAGCACCCCGAGCGCGAGGTTCGACCACGCCGCATCGCCGACGGCGAGCGGCCGCGGGTCGGCTGGCGCGGGCAGCTCGGCAAGCGATGCCAGGTCCTCGCTCCACGCCCGCCAGCGACCGTCGGACGCCACCCGCACCGCGGCCACGCAATCGAGGTCGATGCCGATCGGCAGCACGCACCCATCTGCATAGTCGACGTGCTCGCCAACCAGGTTGACGCGGCCGGGGGCCCGGGCGAGCGCCGCGGGCCGGCCGCCGAAGCGGCGCGCGAACGCGGCGATCGCGCGTACGGCGGCGGGGGCTGGCGCTGCGTCGGGCACGGGGCGAGGATAGCCCCGCGGCCCGGGGCGGGGCTAAACTGCGCGTCCCATGAACGACCTCATCGTGGCAAAGGGACTCCGGAAGTCGTTCGGCTCGTTCGAGGCGGTCCGCGGCGTCGACCTCACGGTCCCCGCGGGGCAGGTGCTCGGCTTCCTCGGCCCCAACGGCGCCGGCAAGAGCACCACCATGCGCATGCTGACCGGCTTCCTCGAGCCGACCGAGGGCACCGTGACGCTCAGCGGCATCTCGCTCGCCGACGACCCGATCGCGGCGAAGCGCACGTTCGGCTACCTGCCGGAGGGCGCGCCCGCCTACGGGGACATGCGCGTCGAGGAGTTCCTGCTCTTCGCCGCGCGCTCGCGCGGCTACGACGACGCCGAGGCGCGCCGCCGCGTCGACGCCGCGATCGACCGGCTCCACCTGGGGCCCTACCGCAAGCAGCTGGTGGAGACGCTCTCCAAGGGCTACAAGCGCCGCACGGGCCTGGCCCAGGCGATCCTCCACGACCCGCCGATCCTGGTGCTCGACGAGCCGACCGACGGGCTCGACCCGAACCAGAAGCACGAGGTGCGCGAGCTGATCCGCCGCCTCGGCGGCGAGCGCGCGATCGTGCTGAGCACGCACATCCTCGAGGAGGTGGAGGCCGTGTGCACGCGCGCCGTCATCATCAACGAGGGACGGATCGTCTTCGACGGCACGCCCGGGCAGCTCGACGCGAAGGCGTCCCGGGACGTGACCCGCAACCGACTCGACCACGTGTTCCGCATGCTCACCACCAGCGACGTCGCGCGCCGCGCAGGAGCAGCCCGATGACCGCCACGCAACGCATCGCAAGCGTCTTCCGGCGCGAGTTCACCGCGTACTTCTCCAGCCCGCTCGCCGGGATCTTCCTGGTGATCTACCTGTTCATGTCGGGCATCTTCACGTTCCAGCTCGGCGGGCTGTACGAGCGGGGCCAGGCCGACCTGCGGCCGTTCTTCCAGGGCCAGCCGTGGCTCAACCTGTTCCTGGTGCCGGCGCTCAGCATGCGCCTCTGGGCCGAGGACCGGCGCACGGGCACCATCGAGCTCCTCCTCACGCTGCCGTACTCGGTGTGGGACCTGGTGCTCGGCAAGTTCCTCGCGGCCTGGGCGTTCGCGTGCGTCGCGCTGGCGCTGACCGTGCCGCTCTGGGTGACGGTCGGCTGGCTCGGCAGCCCCGACCACGGCGCCATCCTGGTGGGCTACCTGGCGTGCGCGCTGCTCTCCGCGGGCTTCCTCGCGGTGGGCGCGTTCCTGTCGGCCTTCACCAAGAACCAGGTGATCGCCTTCGTCCTGTGCGGCGTCGCCAGCTTCCTGCTCCTCGTCACCGGCTTCCCGGTGGTGCTCGACTTCGTGAGCGGCTGGCTGCCGCGCGCGGCGGTCGAGGCGATCAGCGCGATGAGCGCGATGACGCACTTCGAGAGCATGATGCGCGGCGTCCTCGACGGCCGCGACGTCCTGTACTTCGGCTCGATCACCGCGGCCTTCCTGTTCCTCAACGGGGTGGTCGTCGAATGGAAGAAGGCGGAGTGAACCCATGGCAGCACGAACCGAGACCCGACGCAACGCGATCCTGACCATCGCCGCCGTCCTGGTGGGCGTGGTCGCCCTCAACACCGTCATCGACGTGGTGGTGCCCTGGCTGCGCGCCGACCTCACGCAGGACCGCCTCTACAGCACGAGCCGCGGCGTCGACCGCGTGCTGGCCACGCTCGACGAGCCGGTGCGCATCGACTACTTCTGGACGCAGGAGGGGTCGAAGGACCAGCCGCTGATCCGCGCGCACGGGCAGCGCGTGCGCGAGTACCTCGAGGAGCTCGAGCGCCGCGCCGGCGGCAACCTCGAGGTGCGCTTCATCGACCCCGAGCCCTTCAGCGAGGCCGAGGACGAGGCGCGCGCCGCCGGCCTGCCGGCGCTTGCCGTCGACGGCAGCGGCCGCACGCTGACCCTGGGCCTGGTGATCCGCGGGCCGACCGACCGCAAGGAGGTCATCCCGTACCTGTCCCCCGACAACGAGCCGCTCCTGGAGTACGAGCTGCTGCGGGCGATCAGCTCGGTGGGCCGCCCGACGAAGCCGAAGGTCGGCCTCCTCAGCACGCTGCCGCTCGAGGGAGGCATGGACCCGCGCAACCCGATGGCGATGCGCGGCGCGCCGACCGTGATCGAGCAGCTGCGCGAGCAGGCCGACGTGGTGACGGTGGAGCCCACCGCCGACGCGCTCCCCGAGGGCATCGCGGCGCTGGTGCTCCTGCAGCCGCGCAAGCTCTCCGACGGCATGCTGCGCGCGATCGACGCATGGGCAGTCGCCGGCAAGCCGCTCATCGTGTTCGCGGATCCGTACGCGGAGACGGACACGGGCCCCGACGCCGGCGCGATGGGCGCCAAGCGCGGAGGCACCACCTACGACCTCGGGCCGCTGCTCGGGGCGTGGGGCGTGGACATCCCGAAGGACAACGTCGTGGGCGACCTCGCGCACGCCACGCGCATCCGCGCGCCGGCCCGCAACGGCGGCGTGCGCGAGCTCGACTACCCGGCGTGGCTCTCGATGACGCCCGAGGCGTTCACCAGGAGCGACCCGCTCGTGGGAGGCCTGCAGGCCCTGAACTTCATGAGCGCCGGCAGCATCGAGAAGGTCAAGGACGCACGGAGCGTCCTCGAGCCGCTCGTGACCACCAGCGACCGCTCGCAGCTGATCCAGACGCTGAAGCTCGGGTTCTTCGGCGACCCCGAGCAGCTCCTCAAGGACTTCAAGGCCGACGGCATCCGGCGCTTCGTCGCCGCCCGCATCACGGGCGACATCGCCTCGGCGTTCCCCGGCGCCGACGGCACGGCCGCCGCGGGCAAGGCCAACATCCTGCTCTTCGCCGACGCCGACCTCGTCAGCGACGACACCTGGGTGATCGACGACCGCGTGGGCGGGATGAGCGTCGGCAAGCGCGCCATCGCCGACAACGGCCCGCTGGTGCTGAACGCGGTGGAGCTGGCCGCCGGCAACCCCGCGCTCGCGGAGATCCGCGCACGCGGCCAGTTCCGGCGCCCCTTCACGGTGGTGGAGGACATGCGCAAGGATGCCGAGACCCGGTTCATCGCGCGCGAGAAGGAGCTGCAGGACGAGATCCAGCGCACGGAGCTGCAGATCGGCGAGCTGCAGCGCGAGCGCACCGCGGACGGCATGCAGCAGATCGTGCTCACGCCGGAGCAGGCGCAGCGCATCCAGGAGCTGCAGCAGCGCATGGCGGCGGCCCGCAAGGAGCTGCGCCAGGTGCAGCATGACCTGCGCAAGGGCGTGGAGGGCCTCGGCACGAGGCTCCTCGTCGTGAACTCGGTGGTCTGGCCGCTGGCGGTGGCCGCCGCGGCGCTGGCGTGGTACGTGGTGCGCGGCCGCTCGAGCCGCCGGGAGGCGACGTCGTGAAGCGCGAATTGGCGGTGAAGGTGGCGGTGGCGGCGCTGGTCCTGGTGGGTGCCGCGTGGTTCCTGTCCTCCAGGCGCGCGGCCAGCCCCGAGCGCGAGCGCGGCCAGCCGATGCTCCCGGGGCTGGAGGCGCGCGCCGCCGAGGTGGGCGCCGTCGAGGTGCTCCGGGGCAACGCGACGGTGCGCCTCGAGCGGCAGCCCGACGGATCGTGGGCGATCGCCACCAACGACAGCTACCCCGCGCGCGGCGAGCTGGTGCGCGCGATGCTGGTGAGCCTGGCGGGGCTGACCGTGGACGACCGCATGACCGCGAAGAAGGAGCGCCACGGCGAGCTGGGCCTGTCGTGGCCGGACGAGTCGGGGAAGGCGCGCGTGGTGCGCTTCCTCTCGTCCAAGCCCGATGCCGAGCCCGTGGCCGAGCTGGTGGTGGGCGAGGAGCGCTTCTCGCCGGACGCGGTCTTCGCGCGGCTGCCGTCGCAGGACCAGACCTGGCGCACGCTCGGGCGCGTGCAGGTCCCGGCCGACGCGATGGCGTGGATGGAACGCAGCATGCTCAGCCTGCCCGTGGGCGAGACCACGGGCGCGACCCTCGACGGGCTCACCGTGACCGCGCCCGCGCAGGCCGATGCCGCGCCCGCCGGCCCGCGCCCCGCGTGGGTGCCGACGGTCACGGATGCCGCCAAGGCCGCGTGGAGCGATGCGCAGATCGACCAGGCGAAGACCGCCCTGCCCTCGTTCCTGGAGCGGCTCGAGTTCGACGGCGTGCGCCGCGCGCGCGCGGGCGATGCCGACGCGAAGTGGTCGGCGACCTTCGAGGCGAAGACCGCGACCGTCACGCTGCGCGGACGCGAGGAATCGGACGGCGTGTGGTTCACCCTGTCGGCGCTCGCCCGGCCGGGCTTCACCGCGCCGCAACCGCCGAAGTACCCGGGCGACCCGCACGTGCCCGACTGGGCCGCGCTCGATGCGCGCTTCGCGGGATGGGAGTTCAAGCTCCCGTCCTGGAAGGCGGACACCCTCCGGAGGCTTCGTGCCCCGGACGCGCCGAAGGCCGAGGGCGACGCGATGGACGCCCTGCCCGCGTTCGCGCCGCAGGGCTGACGAGGGGCGGCGTTCCCGGACGCATCGTGCGGCGGAATCCACGGAATCCGCGGCCCGCGTCGCGTTCTGGACCGATCCCGGCGCATCGGCTTGACCCATCCCCCGCAACTCCCGATGGTCCCGGGAGCGCCTGTGAGCGGCACGACGATCATCGTGCACCGCAGGGGCGGAGGAGGGCAAGGGATGCGGCAACCGTGGTCGCGCGGCATTCGGAGCGCCCTCGTGGGGATGGCTGCCGTCGTCGGCGTCGGTGCCGCGATCGCCTGGGCCGTCACGGACCTCCGCCGCCCGTCCGGAACCGAAGATCGCGAGCCCGGCCTCGCGGCCGCGGGAGCGGTGGCGACGCCGCACGACCCGGCAGCCACCGCCGGACTCTGCGACGCGGTGGACCGCGCAGCCGCGGAGGCCGCGAGCCACGCGCGGACCGGACTGCGCCATGCGAACCGGATCGCGGCGCGCGCCGCGGTCGCGTCGGCGCTTGCGCGGGCCGACCAATCGACCCTCGGCCGCCTCGCCGAGCGCGAGTGCGGCGCGGTGCCGGGCGCGGATGCCGTGGTCCTCGTCGATCGCGCGGGGCGGATCGTCGGGGTCGGCGCCAGCCTCGGGCCGGCGACGGCGCGTGCGCCGGATGCGCGGATCGACATCGAGCTTCGCGGCGCGCCTGCGCCCGGCGTGACCCTGCTGACGGATGCCGAGCGGGCCGCGGTGCTGCCGGGGAGCGGCGGCGCGATGGCCTGCGTGCAGCCGGTGACTGCGGCGGACGGAACGGCCTGCGGCGCGGTGGTGGTGTGCATCGACATCGAACGCATCGATGCCGCGCTGCGCACGCACGCGACCCGCGGCGTCGCGCTCATGCTCGCGGACGGACGCGGAGGGGGCGACCCGCGCATGCACGCGCTCGCGGCCGTGCTCGGCCGCCCGGGCGCGCACGCGGCGAGCCTTGATGCCGACGGCGGCGTCGCGCACGCACGCCCGGGGCCGTGGAACGGCGTCGCCGGCCGGCCGCAGGCGTTCATCGCGGGCTTCGCCGATGCCGGCGCGCTCTCCGCGCAGCTCGGTCACGCGCGGATGGTGGGCGCGGCCACCGTGGCGTCGATCGGCGCCCTCGGTCTCCTCGCGGTCGGCCTCCTCGTGCAGTCGCGTTCGCAGCGGCGGGCACAGGTGGCGCTGGTGTCCGCGCGCAACGAGGCCGACGCGGCCAGCCGCTCCAAGACCGAGTTCCTGGCGAACATGAGCCACGAGATCCGCACGCCGATGACGGCCATCCTCGGCTACGTGGACCTCCTCGCCGACCACGGCGACCTCCAGCCCGGCGCGCCGTCGCGGGAGGAGGCGGTCGACACCATCCGCCGCAACGCGCGGCACCTGCTTGCCCTCATCAACGACATCCTCGACCTCTCCAAGATCGAGGCGGGCCAGATGCCGGTCGACCGCCAGCGCGTGCGCGTCATGGACCTGGTGCAGGACGCGCTGCGGCTGATGGACGACCGCGCGCGGCAGAAGGGGATCGCGCTTCGCCTCTCGATCGAGGGCGAGGTGCCGGACACGATCAGCTGCGATCCCACCCGCCTGCGCCAGGTGCTCATCAACCTCCTCGGGAACGCGGTGAAGTTCACGGAGCAGGGCTCGGTCACGCTCACGCTGCGCCGTCCCGACCCGCTGACCGCGCGCATGGCGTTCGAGATCGAGGACACCGGCATCGGCATGACCCCGGAACAGCTCTCCAGGCTCTACAAGCCGTTCGCGCAGGCCGACAGCTCCACCACGCGCCGCTACGGCGGCACCGGGCTGGGCCTGGCCATCACGCGCCGGTGCGTGGACCTCCTCGGCGGCACCATCGCCGTCCGGAGCGTGCCCGGGACGGGCACCTCGTTCGCGGTCACCGTCGAGACGGGCGACGTGTCGGGGGTGCAGCCCATCCGGCTGAGCGCCCCCGCGTCGCAGCCTGCGGAGGGGGCGCTGCGGCTCCCGTCGGCGGTGCGCCAGCCGCTGTCGGGGATCCGCGTGCTGCTGGCCGAGGACGGCGTGGACAACCAGCGGCTGATCCGCTTCCACCTCGAGCGCGCGGGTGCGCGCGTGGACGTGGCCGAGAACGGGGCCAAGGCGCTCGAGCGCATCCGCGAGTGCTCGCGACTGGACCGGTTCGACGTGGTCCTGATGGACATGCAGATGCCGGTGATGGACGGCTACGAGGCCGTGCGCCGCCTGGTGGCCACCGGCGAGCGCATGCCGGTCATCGCGCTGACCGCGCACGCCATGCCCGGCGACCGCGAGCGGTGCATCGAGGCCGGCTGCGACGAGTACCTCTGCAAGCCGGTTGACCCGCGGGCGCTGATCTCGGCAGTCCGCCACGCGATCGCCCCCGGCGCCACGGTGTGCACGTCGGTGCGCGCGATGCACGCCGATGGCCCCGACCGTGCCGGCCCGGCGCCGCAGGCGGCGGCAGGCTGAGCGACCTTCCCGTTGATGCCGCCACGGCCGGGCGCTAGCCTCGCGGCATGGCAATGAACCGACTCATCCGGAGGGGACTGGTCTGGGGCGGAGTGGCCGTGGTGGCCCTGGTGCTCGTCGGCTGGTTCTCCCGCAACATCATCGCGACGGCGGTGACCCGCAGCGTCGCCACCCGGCTCCTCGGCGTGCCGGTGGAGGTGGACGCCGTGCGGCTCGACGCCTTCGGCCTGGCGGTGGAGGTGGAGGGCGTGCGGGTGGCCAACCCCGCCGGATGGGGCGCACCGCGGGCGCTCGAGATCGGGCAGCTCGGCATCCGCGTCAGCTCCGAGAGCAGCACGCAGCGGCTGGTGGTCGACGACATCACGCTGCGCACGATGAAGGTCTGGTTCATCCGCGACGGCCTGGACAACAACATCAGCGCGCTGGTGCGCAACCTCTCCGGCCCCCAGGATGACGCAAACGCCACGAAGCCCGAGCCGGCCGGGCCGGGCACGGAGCTCCTGATCCGGAGGCTGGCGCTGGCGGACGTCGAGGTCCGCTACGCCGAGCGCTCCTCGGCGGGCGGCGACGTGCCCGTGGTGGCGCGGCTCGACACGGTCGAGGTGCGGGACATCAACGCGCGCACCGCGGGCAAGGACCTCGCCGAGCAGCTCGTCGGGCAGGTGTTCGAGGCAAGCGTGGTGGCCGTCATCTCCGGCGCAGGCGGCAAGCTGCCGGCCGAGGTGGGCAAGGCCGTCAGCGGCGCGGTGGAGGCGGGCGGCCTGCTCGGGACGCAGGCCATCGGCGCCATCGGCGATGCGGCCAAGGGCGCCGGCAAGGCGGTCGGCGAGGCCGTGGGCGGCTTCCTGAAGGGCATCGAAGGCGCCGTCGGCGGGAACAAGCCCGGTTCCAAGTGACGGAAAGCCCGTCGGCTCACGGCGATCGGCACATCCTGCCGATACTCCGCACATCCTGCCTCCCGGAGAACGAACCATGCGCATGGACACGCGCCTCATCGCCCTGGCCGCACTCGCCCCCGTCCTGACGGCCTGCACGCCGCCGGACATGCAGACCCGCATCACGGAATCGATCGGCACCCTGTCCGCGGTGCAGTCCACGTCATGGCAGGTGGACCCCGTGCTGCTGAAGCAGGCCCGCGGCATTGCCATCGTGGACGAGACCCAGGCGGGCCTCGTGATCAGCGGCGCCGGCGGACGCGGGCTGCTGCTGCGCCGCAACGCCACCGGCTGGTCCGCGCCCTGCGTCATCAAGGTGGAGGGCTTCGGCGTGGGACTCACCCTCGGCGGCGAGGGCCGCAGCGTGGTGATCGTCTTCTCGACCGACGAGGCGCTCGACCAGTTCGTGGCCGACGGCAGCTACTTCGTGGCCCAGGCCCAGGGGACCTTCGGCGACGCCTACGGCCGCACCCGGGATCCCGCGCAGAGGGACGAGCAGGTGCACGTCTACGCGATCGCAGGCGGCGTCTACGGCACCGCGGCGCTCGGCGGCGTCGGCTTCAAGATCGACCGCGACGCCAATGCCGCGGCCTACGGCAACGACGTCACCGAGTGGGACATCCTCGATGGCAAGGTGCAGGCGCCGAAGGGCCAGTCCGCGCTGGTGGCACGCATCGACCGGATCGCGAACACGGCCCCCGAGGCCGCGCCGCGCAGCGCGGAAGCCGCGCCCGAGCCAGCCGTCGCGGGCCAGGTGCCGGCCGAGAGCAAGCCCGGCTAACCGGGCCCGTTCCCCGATTCCGAGAGGAACTCCGCCATCGCACGGATGGTCGCGGGGAAGTCGTCGCCGAAGGCCACGTGCCCCGCGCCCGGGATGAGCGCGGTGCGCGCGGCGGGCATCTCGCGCGCGAACACCGAGAGCATCGAGGGATCGGTCACGGCATCCGCGGTCCCGTAGAGCACGAACGCGGGCGCCCTGACCGAGCCCAGGCGTCCCTGCAGCCCGGCCATGAGGAACGGCTTGACCGCGTCGACCACCTGCAGCGTGCGGTCGCGCCGCGCCAGCGCCGCGTCCACGAACCATGCACGGAACGGGGCCGGCACCGACGGCGGGCGCGCGAACACCGTGCGCATCACGCGGTCGAAGTCCTCGGGGCAGGCGATGTCGAGCGGGTTGCCGCCGGAATCGACCTCGCGCATGAAGGCATTGCGGACCGGGGGCACCACGCCCGCGGGAGAGAGCATGAGGAGCGCGCGCACGCGCGCCGGCTGCTCGATCGCCAGCTCGCAGGCCACCGCGCCGCCCATCGACGTGCCCACCACCACCGCCGCCGGCGCGCCGACGGCATCCATGAAGCGACCGACCTCGCGCGCGTAGAACGCGCCGTCGTGCGTGTCCCCCTCGTGGAACGCATGCTCGCCGAACGCGGGCAGGTCCGGGCACAGCGTGCGCCAGCCGCGCGCGCCGAACTCGCGCGCCATCGAGGCCATCGCGTCCTTGCTGGTGCCGAAGCCGTGGAGGAACACCATCGGCGCGCCGTCGGGCGGCCCCGACTCCAGGTACGGCCACCGGTGCCCGCCCACGTCGACCTCGCGCGCGGCGATCCCCTGCTGCCAGCGGAGCACGGTGCGGAGCGGCACGACGATCACCGAGGGCTGCACGAACCAGCCCCACGCGGCCGTGGCGGCAAGCGCCGCCGACACCGCCACGAGCGCCATGGACGCACGGCGAACCCAGCGCGGGATGGACGGGACGCGGACCAACGTCAGAACGATAGGCGCGGCGTCACGGTGCCTCGCTGCGCACCGACCCGGCCGAGGCCCGCTGCGGCGGCCGCCAGGCGGCATCCGCCTTGCGCGCGACGACGGTGGAGAGCATGCGCCGCACCGACTCGCGCTCGGGCTCGCGCGCCACGGCCTGCTCCAGCATGGCGAGCGACTCGTCGAGGCGGCCCATCGCGCCGGCCGAGGCACCGAGGAACATGTAGCCGTCGGCCATCTCCGGGCGGCGCTTCACGAGCTCCTCGCCGCACTCGCGGACGCGGCCCCAGTCGCCCGTGCGCCAGCATGCATGCCCCAGGAGCAGCGAGGTGCGGCCCTCGGGGTCGTTGTCGCCGCGGATGGCCAGGAGCACGTCGCGCGCCTCGGCGGCGCGCCCGGCCAGGATGAGGTTGCGCGCACGGAGCCGCGCCAGGTCGGGGCGGCCGGTGCGCGAGGCCAGCGCAGGGTCGTCGAGCACGGCGAGCGCACCGTGCCAGTCGCCCTTGGAATAGCGCGCGAAGGCGAGCTCCTCGAGGAGCTCGGGCGACGACGTGTCGCGCACCGCGGCCCGCTCGAGCATCTGCGTGCATGCCTCGTCGTCGCCGCGCATCTTGTGCACGTCGGCGCGCAGGCGATCGATGATGGGGCTGAACTCGAAGCGCCGCTCGATGGCGGTGAGCTGGGCGTCGGCCTCGTCGAGACGGCCGGACAGCGTCAGCACCTCGATGCGCGCCGCGGCGAAGTGGAGCTTGGTGGGGTCCAGTTCCGCGGCCTTGGCGTAGCTCTCGGCGGCGCGGTCGTTCTCCCGCCAGCGCTGGTGCAGGATGCCCATGAAGTAGTGGGGCTCAGGCTTCTTGGGGTCGAGCTCCGCGGACGCCACGAAAGCCTGGTGGGCGTCGTCGACGCGGGTCATCTCGTGCAGGATCCGGCCGCGCAGCAGGTGGTAGGAGGACTCCTTGGGGAAGCGCGCGACGGCCCGGTCGACGTGCCCGAGCGCCTGCTCGAACTGCCCCGACTGGAACGCCTGCCGCGCCTGGTCGTAGGCGATCTGCGCGCCGGCGCGGTCGTAGCGGTCGCGGGCATCGCGGCGCACTCGCTGCGAGTGCGCGCTCTCGCCGCAGCCCTGGGCCAGCATGACGGCGGCGGCCAGCGAGAACGCGGCCGCACGGATGACGACGGGGGTCTTCATGGCTTGGGATCCTTCTGCGGCGCAGGCATGCCGCCGTCGGGGACGGGCAGCGGGTTCCACGGCGCGTAGTCGTCGTCCACGGGAGGCGGGACGTCCTTGGCGAGGTCCTGGGGCGAGGGCGGCGTCACCCAGCCGTTGGAGTACTTGAACGTGTCGTTGAGCGGCACGCCGTTGAACGGCTCGCGCTGCCGTGGCTCGAGCAGGTCGATGGCATCGAGCTCGCTGCGGTAGCCGGCCTTGCTGTCGGTGCGGATCGCCTCGCGGAGCGTCAGCATGGAGGGCGAGGCCTTCTGCGTGCGCAGGGCCTGGTCCGCGTAGTAGAGCGCCGTGGAGCGGTCGCCCTTCTTCCATGCCTCCAGCGCCTGCAGCTGGTAGTTGCCCGCGAGGTGGCTCTCGGAGAACGGCAGCAGCCCCGCGCGCCCGCCGACCTTGGCGGCGTCCGCCACCGCGAGCGCGCGCTCGCCGTCGCGGTAGTCCTGCGCGTCCTCGACCACCGTCGGGGTGATGAGGAAGATGATCTCCTGCTTCTTCATCTGCCCGGAGGCGCCGCTGAAGGCGCCGGGGAGCAGGTCGCCGAGCCCCGGGATCTGCCGGTTGGTGACCGTGCTCTGCTCGCGGAAGAGCCCGCCGAGGACGATGGTCTGGCCCGTCTTCACGCGCACGTTGGTGTGGAGGGTCTGCGTGACCTCGTCGGGCACCGTGGCCTTGCCGCCGCCGGCGGCGTCGATGTCCTTGATGCGCGCGGTGCTCACCTCGGGCGCGAGCTCGAGGCGCACCATGCCGTCCGGGGACACGAACGGGCGGAACACCAGCTTCACGCCCACGTCGAGGTACTTCACCTCCTGCGTGGTGCTGGTCTGCGTCTGCGTGGTCGACAGGTACGCGATGCGCTCGCCGATGAGCACCTGCGCCTTCTGCCGGTTGAGCACGGTGACCGTGGGGCGCGCCACCACGGTGCTGTCCACCACCTGGTCGAGCATCTGCAGGAAGACCGCCACGTCGTTGGTCATGACGCCGACCTTCGCCGTCGGCGGCGGCGCGCCGGTCGCCGAGGGGTACAGCGATGCCTGGTTCGCCGTCGAGGGCGTGGCAGGCGCGATGTCGCCGGCCTTCACCTCGTCGAACGCGGCCAGCGGCCCGCCCGCGAGGCTCGCGAAGTCGATGTTCCCCACGACGGAGATGTCGAGCCCGAACGCGGTGTCGTCGGTCAGCTCGACGGTGAGGATGGTGGCCTCGACGCGCACCTGCTTGGGAGGCGTGTCGAGCTCCTCCACGATCCGGGCGATGCGCTCGACCACCTCCGGGTAGTCGTTGACCATCACCTTGGCGGAGAAGGCGAAGCTGTCGGCGCCGCCGTTCTCCACGGTCGGCTTGTACGCGGCATCCACCTTGCCGAGGGCCACCGCGGAGCCGCCCTCGGTGAGCACGGGCTTCACGAAGGCGATGGTGTCGTCGGCCGACAGGAACTGCATGGTGAAGATGCGCGCCACGCGCTCGCGCGCGGCATCCACCTCGGCCTGCGTCCGCACGTAGATGAAGTCGCCCTCGCGCTTCCACGCCAGGCCGTTCACCTCGAGGATGGCGTTGAGCGCCTCCTCGAGCGGAACCTCGAACAGGTTGACGGTCACCTGCCCCTTCACCTTGTCGCTGGCCACGATGTTGTGGCGTGCCTTGATGGAAAGGAGCTCGAGCAGCTTGGAGATGTCGATCGCCTGCGCGCTGAGCGTGATGCGGCCCTCGGCGTTGACGTCGACCTTGGGCTCGGGGCGCTGTGCCGCGGAGCGCTGCGCTCCCGCATCCGGGGGACCGCCGCCGGGACCGGCGAGCGGCGTGGACACGCCGCCCTGCGCGGCGTTGGCGCCGGGCACGCCCCAGGGCACGCCGCCCTCGGGAGCAGCGGAACCATCGGCCGCGGGCGCGGGCTGCGGCGCGTCACCCGGTGCGGGTGCGTTCGAAGGTGCCCCGCCCGGCGCGGGCGCAGGCGCCGACTGCGAAGGCGCTCCTCCCGTGGCGGTCGGCGGCGGCGGAGCGCTGCGCGCGGGAGCGGCCTGCTTCGCGGGCGCGTTCGGCGATGGCTGGAACTCGACCGGCGGCGGACTCTGCGCAATCGACGTCGACGCAACGAGCGCGGCGGACGCGGCGACGATCTGCCCGCGGCGCCCTGCGGCAAGCCGTGCACGTGGGGTCGTGGTCTTTGCGTTCGGTCGCATCGGGCAGCTCCCTGAAGGTGCGGCAACACGGCGCCGGACTCCGGCACCTTCCCCGTTCATCGGCCACGGCTGCACAAGTCCTTGTGGCAGGCGTCACTGTGACTGATAAGTGACCGTCGGATCCCCCGTGAAGGGGTCGAGAACCATCACGGCCCGCTCCGCGCCGTCCGGAAGCGACAGCGTCAGGGTGGGCACCGGGTCCATGACCCCGCCGAAGGGGCCGAAGCGAAGGTCGCGGGTGCCGCCGCTTGCGATGGTCACCCCTGCGGCCACGTCCGCGCGCCCCTGCCCGAAGCGCACCCGCATCGGGCCGTTGGGGCCCTGAAGCACGGTGTCCGGATCGCTCGCCTTGGCAAGGTGGTACCCGGAGCCGTCGGCCGCCACGCGGACCATCACCGGGTCCGCGGGCGATGCGATGGCGAGGCTGCGCGCGTAGCCGAGGTCGGCCTCGAGCAGACCGATCCCCGCGTCCACTCGCTCGTGGCGCGAGCCGCCGAAGAGGTCCGCCGCAAGGCCCGCCATCACCGCCGCGATCAGCAGGACGATCAGGAGCTCGATGATGGTGAATCCGCGGCGCCGCGTCACCGGGCGTTCTCCGCGTCGAACCCGTACCGCACCATGCGGACGGGGAACATGTCGTTCGGATCTCCGCCGCGCGCCGGTGCCCTGCCCTCGGTGAACCCGGTCACCAGGTCAAGCGCATGGTCGTAGAAGAAGCTCGCGGTGTCGTAGATGAGCAGGTGGTTGGCGGCAACGCGCCCGTAGACCTGCGTCCGGCCGAAGAGCCGGATGGGGTTGGTCGGCAGGAACAGCGACCCCACCACGGACGTGTCGCGGATGTCCCAGAGGAAGAAGTTCGAGAGGAACTGGCGCATCGGGTAGAAGCGCACGCGCCACGGCTCCATGTACTGCGGCGAGGACGGCGCGACGCCGTAGCAGCCGTCGGAGGTGAACTGGCCGAACCAGTTCCGGGCGTGCGGGTCGCCGTCCCTGAGCTGGCCCTCGCAGACGTACGTGACGCGCGGGCCCACCCAGCAGCTCTGCACGTCCATCGAGTAGCCGTTGTAGATCTCGAGGTTGCTGTTGGCGTTCAGCTCCACGCGCGAGTTCCGCCAGTCGAGTCCCGTCAGCGCCAGGTTCGGGTTGACCACGAACTTCACGTCGCCGTTGATGATGACGCGGGAGTCGCGCATGACCCACGAGCCCCAGACCTCGTAGGTCCCCGAGTTGAGCGTGACCGTGGCGCCGTTGCGCACCTCGAAGTTGCGCGTGAAGAGCTGCGGCAGGAAGAGCGCGCGCACCCGGAACGAGCTGACGCTGTGGCTGCCGCCGCTCAGCACGTAGTTGCTGGTGTAGTTCGCGAACGACCCGGACACCGAGGGCGATGCCGGCGGGGTCACCATGCGGATCGAGTGCTCGGGATCCATGCGCTTGGCGGCGACCTGCCCGGCCGCCGAGCCCTGCACGATCAGCCCGCTCGCCGCGTAGGGGTAGTAGATCCACGTCGACTTCATCGAGTCGGCGTCCGTGGGCAAGGCGCCGGCAACCTCCGTCTCGAAGCGGCAGCCGCCCTGCAGCCAGACGCCGCTGCCGAACCAGGGGAACAGGTTGCTCAGGAAGGCAAGGTCCGCCTGCGTGCCGATGTTGACGCGCAGCTTCTGCGCGCTCATGGGCGCGTTCGGCCAGCGGCCGATGAAGTTGCTCGACCCGCCCACGATCATGATCTTGTTGGCGAAGATGGCGTACTCGCCCTTCACCACGCTGGGGATGCTCATGTCGGACACGCTGGTCCACGTGGCACCGTTGCGCTCGCTGGTGACGGTGACCTCCACCTCGGTGGTGGTGTCGTCGGGGACGGTCGTCGCCGCGCCGGCATCGCGCTTGACGATGTCCACGAGGCGCACGGTGACAGTGCCGCCGTCGAGGGAATAGCCGGAGAGCAGCGTCCCGTTGGAGTGGTTGCGCCGCCAGAGGGTCTCGCTCGACCGCAGGATGCACTTGGCGAGGTCCATGCCGGACGACGCAAGCGTGCGCGCGTCCGCGGCGGCCTGCGCGTTTCGGGCAATGGCCGTGGTGGTGTCACGGCTGGCGACGAACGTCAGCGTGGTGGTCCCCACCACCATCGTGGCGAAGAGCGCGAGCATGAGCGCGGCGCCCCGCTCGAGGCGCATGCGCCCGCGCCCGGCGCGGGAGGCCGCAGGGGATGGACGGATCCGCGGGTTCATTGGCAGTTCGGGTGCCTCTGCAGCGCATCAACGATCCCGCCGAGCTCAAGGTGCGCCCCGCCGTGGTCGTCGTCGAGCTGCACCTCCAGGACGAGCCGCCGGTCCTCGCACGGGCTGAACGAGTCGAAGCGGAACGCCGCATCCAGCACGCCCTCGAGCACCACGGCGGTGGTGAGCGAGCCGGAGGCGGCAAGCGACGACCGAAGCGAGGCCCAGTCGGTCGACAGCGCGTGCGTGGCGCGGTTGGCGGTGCTCGTCAGCCGCTGCACCGAGACGGAGCGCGCGTTTCGGTCGAACACGTACCAGCGGAGCTCGTTCCCGTGGATCGTGTCGTACTCCGTGGCATTGGCCGAGGAGCCGTCGAACTGCTCGGCGGGCACCCAGAGCGCGGCCTCGGTGGCGGACTGCGCAAGGATCATGCGGGCGCGGAACAGGTGGTCGGCGATGCGGGCCTGCGCCCGAGCGAGCCGGGCGACCTCCTGCGAGGCCTCGTCCTGAGAGCGCATGCCGACGCCGACGGCCGACACCGTGGCCACCACCGATGCCGCGACCAGCGCGGTGATGGTGATGGACACGAGCAGCTCCACCAGGGTGAAGCCGCTGATCGCGTTCCGACGGCGGTGCGCTCGCGGTCGCATCAGGTGTCCGGCTCCTTCCCGCGGAACCGCACAAGGCGGGCCAGCGTCGATCCGTCGGGGCCGGTCACGGTCACCTCGAGTCGCTTGCCCTCGACGGTGTGGTTGTTGAGCTGCGTGAAGGTGCGGTTCTCCGCGGTCACCGCGGTGGTGCGCGAGAGGCGCGCGAACGACGACGGCAGGTCGGGGCGCGCAGAGCCGCCCGGGCGCGCGGGCGCCTTCATCGAGCCCGCCGCCTCGGTGCCGGCGAGCGTGCCCACGGTCTCGTAGGGCTGCTCGAGGAGCGAGCTCATCTGCAGCTCGGCGGCCTGCATCGCGAGCACCGACAGGCGGTTCTGCTCCTCGACGGCCGCGCCCACGGCCACGGACATCGACGCGGTGGCCGCCACCATCGCGACGATCACCGATGCGATCAGCGCCTCGAGGAGCGTGAACCCGCGACGTCGTCGCGGCGCGCCGCCCGTGCGCATGGAGACCTGCCACGTCCCGCCGCCGGGATCGGGGGCGGGGGCTGGAGCGGGCGCGGGGCGCGGGCCCGGCACGGCTGGCTTCGGTTCGACCGGGGAACCCTCGGGTCCCAGCATGGCGGCACCTCCTTCGACGCCTGACCATCCAATACAGGACGGGCAGCCACAAGGCGATCGGCCCACGCGGGTCCCGAAATCAGTGATTCCGAAAGACAAAATTCCGGTCGGATTGGTTGCAGGTCCCCCCTCCTGTTTCCGACAGTTCCCTTGCCGCGCATTGGGCGCAGTAGCCCGCACGTGAGCGACGAACCAGGCTGTGCCTGCCTGACGCAGGGACTCAACCGACAAGGAGTTGGAACCATGACGAACTCGACGAACAACACCAAGAAGACGACGCGCAAGGGCTTCACGCTGATCGAGATCCTGATCGTGGTGGTCATCCTGGGCGTGCTCGCGGCGCTCGTGGTCCCCTCCGTGACCGGTGCCCTCGACGATGCCAACACCGAGGCCGCGTCCGCCCGCGGCGGGCAGATCACCACCATGGTGACCCGCCTCAACCAGTTCCAGCCCAACGGCGACAGCGTCACCCTGACGGACGGCACGGTCTACTCGTCCGCCGACCTGCAGGCGCTCGTCGACAACGGCTACTGCTCCGCGGACGACCTGACCAACCAGGTCGACTCCACCAAGGGCTGGGTGTGGAGCGCCACGACCCGCAAGTTCACGCCCGAGCCCTGAGCCGGCGCCGAACTCGGGTGATTCCCGAAATCAAGAGGCGTCGGCAGAAGTGCCGGCGCCTCTTTTCCGATCGACGACCAGGAAGAGGAGGCTCACGATGCTCGGATTCGGCAATGCAGGGAACGCTCGGGGCGGATGGTTCGCGCGCCGGCGCCACTCGGCGCCCGTCGCCGTGGACTTCGGCCGCTCGAGCGTGCGACTCCTCCAGCTCGCAGCCGGAGGCACCGCGTACCGCTGCCTTGCCGCCGCCGAGATCCCGGGCTCGCTCCTCGAGGGAAACGGACCGCGCCTCGACGCCGACGCCATGAGCGCGCGGATCCGCGAGACCGTCCGTGGGCTCGGCTTCAGCGGCCAGCGCGCCACGGCCACCCTGCCCGCCGAGCTGTTCCAGACCGACATCGCGCGCCTCCCGGCCATGGATGACAAGGAGCTGGCGGAGAGCGTGCGCTTCGAGGCGCTCGACCGCTTCGGGATGGACGCGGATTCCGCGGTGATCGGGCACCTGCGCCTCGGAGGCACCGCCGGCGGCGGCAACGAGGTGCTGATGTTCGCGGTCCCGCGGGAGGCGGTGGCCACCGCGACGCGCGCGGTCAACACCGGCGACACCGCGGCCGTCCGGATCGAGCACGCTTCGCTCGCGGCGCTTCGCGCGGCCACGCGCCAGCGGCTCAGCGAGTGCGAGGATCCCGCGGCCGCACGCGACTATGCGCTCCTGCACCTGGAGGACCGCGTGGCCACGCTGCTGGTGCTGCGCGAGGGGAACATCTGCTTCCTCCGCTCCATCCGCGGGGAGTGGGCGTCCGCAGGCATGACCATGATCGGGCGCACGCGCACCGGCCGCACCATGGCAGGCCGCGGCGAAGGCGCCATCGAGCTGGAATCCGACACCGGCGACCATGGCACCGCCTGGCGCTGGTGCGCGCTTGCCGAGGAATCGCTCCGCTGCCTTCGGCACGTGGAGCGCGCCTCGGGCGGCTGGTGGCCGCAGGAGGTCGCGATCACCGGCCCCGCGGCCGTGGACCCCGAGGCCGCGGCCACGGTCGAGAGCGTCTGCGGCGTGCGCACCTCGCTGTGCGTGCCCATCCGGATGATCGATGCACCCGAGGCGTGCGTGCACGGCAACGCGTGGATCGCCGCCATCGGCGGTGCGTGCGCGGACCTCCCGGCGCTCGCGCGCAACCCGCGGCGCGAGGAACCCGAGCAGGGTGCGGCGGCACTGCCCCGCACGTCGGCCGGAACCCGTGCGGGCGGGCGCACCCGCGGGCGGGCCGCCGGCGGGTCCGGCACCATCGCGCTCCAGCCCGAGCCCAAGCCGCTGACCGTCGCCGGAGGACGCGCGTGAGCGAGTTCGTCGTCGACTTCCTGCCCCGTGACCTGCAGCGCAAGGGCGCGATGGCGGCCTCGCGCCGCCGGAGCGCGCTCCTCCTGGCGCTGCTCGGCTGCACGGTGGTGGGGGTGGCGGCCCATTCCTGGAACAGGTTCCGCGAGGCGGACTCGCGCCGCGCGGTGTCGCTGTCGCTGACCACCAACGGCGCGGGCATCGGGGACGTGGTGAACCGACTCGCCGGCGAGCAGCGGGAGCTGCGCCGCTACCTCGGCATTTACGACCGACTGTCCCTGCCGGTCGAGCAGAGCGACCTGCTTGCCACGATCACCCACCTGCTCCCGGAGCGGACCAGCCTGTCGATGGTGCGACTGGAGGTCCGCGAGGACCAGCCCACGAAGGTCGGCGACGCTGCCGACGGCGGCGCGTCCGCGAAGGCGCCGGCCCCGAAGCGTGCGGCCAAGGGTTCGGCGAAGGCCGCCCCCGCGAAGCCCGCCCGCTGGATGGAGGTGACCATCCGCGGCTACGCGGCCGGCAACGGCGAGCTCTACGAGCTCGAGCGCAAGCTCGCGAACACCCAGCCCTTCGAGTCGGTCACCGTCGGCGAGAACCGCCCGACCGACGTCCCCGGGTCCAAGATCCAGGAGTTCGCCATCACCTGCCGCGTCCCGCTCGACGTTCGCTACGTGCGTCCCGGCCGTGCGGCCGACGCCGTGGCATCCGCGGGGGAGGTGCGCCGATGAACGCGAAGCTCAACGCGGCCGTCGACTCCGTGCGCGGGATGCTCGACCGCGAGACCGTGGTATGGGCGGTGGTGCCCGCGGTCACAGCGGCACTGGTCACCGCGCTCTTCGTCGTCCCGAACTACGTCCGCGCACTCAGCATGCAGGACGAGGCCCAGCGCCTCGAGGCGATCGCCGGCGAGAACATCTCGCAGCGCAACAACCTGAAGCTCCTCGAGGCGAACGTGGCCGCGCTGCGCGAGACCTGCGCCCGCCGCTGCCGCCCGCTTGCCGAGGGCGCGGAGCACGACCGCCTCCTGGCCGCGATCACCCGACCGACCGACGGCAACGTCGTGCGCGAGCAGTCGATCCGCACCGGCCAGATGGTGCCCGTGGACGGCGTCGCGATCGGCGGCCCGGTCCGCCGGCGCGACGTGACCGTGGAGATGACCGCGTCGTTCGAGTCGATCTTCGGCGTGCTGGACGCGGCCGAGGGCATCGACCAGCTGGTGACCCCGCGCACCGTGGAGATCGTGGTGCTGACCGGCCCCATCGAGCAGGCAACCGAGGGCAACCCGGCGGTTCGCGCCACCATGGTCTTCGACGAGTGGTTCGAGTCGCCCGCGTCCGAGCGCGCCAAGCCCGGGGCCAAGGAAGGCGACCGATGAGCGCCTCCGCATCCGCGCGCTGGCAATCGGCCTGCGACAGGCTGGGAGTGAAGCCACGGCAGTTTGCCGTGCTGCTCACCGTCACCGTGGTGGCCGTCGGGGCGCTTGCGGCGAAGACCGCGCTCAAGCCGTCCCGCGCGAAGGCCGCGGCGCCCGCTGCCATGCCCGCGCAGCCAGCCTCCGAGGAACCGTCGGCCGCGACGCAGGCGTCGGCGGGCCCCGCCCGCACCGTCGAGCTGGTGCTCGAGGCCAGGCCCGCGCGCGACCCCTTCCGTCCGTTCTTCCTGGTCGCCGACGTCGCGCCCGCGCAGTCCGCGGCCGACATCGGCCGAGCCGGTGCGCCCGGACCGTCCGCAACGGCACCCGCGGGACTGCCGCTGCGTGCCATCATCGCGGGCGAGTACGCCGTCATCGGCGAGCACACCGTCGGCGTGGGTGACGAGGTCATCGACGGCGACGGACGGCGATTCGTGGTGGAGGAGATCCTCGAGCGGCGCGTGGTGCTCCGCGAGGGCAGCCGGCGCGCGGAGCTCGGCTACGCGGCACCCCGGCCCCAGGCCGCGCAGAAGGGAGCCCGCAAGTGATCGCTCCCCGGGACGACCAGAATCGCGGCCCCGCGGGCAAGTGCGACGAGCACGGCCCCAGGCCGGGACACCTGGAGCTGGCCACGCTGCCGCCCCTCGGCCAGATCCTGGTGGAGGACGGGACGCTCACCGCGGACCAGCTGCGGCAGGCGCTTGCCGCGCAGGTGCGCGGTGGCCAGCGAATGCTGCTCGGCGAGGTGCTCATCCAGATGGGCCTCGTCGACAAGACGGTGCTCCTCCAGGCCGTGGCCAAGAGCCGCGGCACCGACTTCGTGGATGATCCCGCGGCCATGTTCGAGGAGGGCGCCATGGCGCTGGTGCCGGAGTCGATCCGCCGCGAGCACCGCGTGTGCCCCCTGTTCCTCGCGGGCAACGAGCTGATCGTCGCCACCGCGGACCCGCAGAACTACTTCGTGGAGGAGCTGATCGCGCGCGAGACCGGCTTCCGCGTCCGCTTCGTGGCCAGCCCCGACGAACGCATCGACGCGCTGCTGAGCGACCCGACGCGGGCCGCGGAGAACGTCAACAAGCAGGCAGAGGAGCTGGTCGCGGACCTCTTCGACGGCGCCGACGAGAACGACTACCAGCTGCAGGAGAAGGCCGTCGAGGAGATGGTCGGCTTCGACGCCACCGACGACGTCGGGCCGGTGGTGAAGCTCGTGAACTTCATCATCTGCAGCGCGGCCGCCGAGGGCGCCAGCGACATCCACATCGAGCCCGACGACGGCAAGCTGCGCGTGCGCTACCGAATCGACGGCGTGCTGTTCCACAAGCTCAGCCCGCCCTACCGCATGCACGCGGCCATCTCGAGCCGGGTGAAGATCATGGCGCACCTCGACATCTCCGAGCGCCGCGTCCCGCAGGACGGCGAGATCTCCGTGCGCGTCAAGGGCAAGCCGATCGACCTGCGCGTGAGCACCCTGCCCGGGAAGTTCGGCGAGAAGATCGTGATGCGAATCGTCGACGTCTCCGCGGCCAAGCTTGGCCTCGAGCGCCTCGGCTTCCGCCCGCAGATGCTCGAGCGCTTCCGCAGGGTGATCGACGAGCCGTACGGCATCGTGCTGGTGACCGGCCCGACCGGCTCGGGCAAGTCGACCACCCTGTACTCGGCCCTCGGCACCTTCGACACCGTGTCATACAACGTGTCCACGGTGGAGGACCCGGTGGAGGCGAACCTCGAGGGCGTGCACCAGGCGCAGGTGAGCCCGAAGGCGGGCTTCACGTTCTCCGGCGCGCTGCGCGCCCTGCTCCGCCAGGACCCGGACATCATCATGGTCGGCGAGATCCGCGACGGCGAGACCGCGCAGATCGCGGTGCAGGCCGCCCTGACCGGCCACATGGTGCTGAGCACCCTGCACACCAACGACGCGCCGAGCGCCATCACCCGCCTGCAGAACCTGGGGGTGGAGCCGTTCCTGGTGGCCGCCAGCCTGAAGGGCGTGCTGGCGCAGCGCCTGGTGCGCCGCATCTGCAGCCAGTGCAAGCAGGAGTTCGAGCCCGACGCGCAGCAGCTGAGCTCGCTCGGCGAGCACGGAAACGGCGTCACCCGGCTCTGGAAGGGCACGGGCTGCCGCAAGTGCCACGAGACCGGCCTGTCCGGGCGCCTGGGCGTCTACGAGCTGATGGTGCCCGACGAGGCGCTGGTCGACGTGATCAGCACCGACCCCGACCCTGCGAAGATCCGCGAGACGCTCCGCAAGGGCGGCTTCGAGGGCCTCTGGGACGACGGCGTCCGCAAGGTGCTGGACGGACTGACCACCATCGAGGAGATCTACGGTGCCTGCCGCCGCTGAAGCACGCCCCGCCGCCGCGCCCCCGGCGGGCGCCTCGGTCCGCAAGTGGACCTACCGCGCACGCCGCACCGAGGGCGGCGAGCTCGTGCGCGGCGTGGTGGAGGCGCTCGACCACGCTTCCGCGGTGCGCGACCTCCGCCGGCAGGGCCTGGCGATCCTGAGCGTCGAGCTCGGCGACCTGCAGGCCTCCGTGGGCGAGGAATCCGACCCCATGAAGCTGCGGCGCCGCCTGTCGCGCGCGATGCGCCGCGACGACGTGGTGGCGTTCTGCCAGCAGCTGTCGGTGATGCTGCGCACCGGCGTGCCGCTGGCCGATGCGCTCGAGACGTTCGCCGAGCAGGCCTCGCGCAAGGATGTCGGCGAGTTCGTCCGGCTCATCAAGGCCGACGTCTGCGAGGGCGAGGACTTCAGCGCCGTGCTGGCGAGGTACCCCGCCACGTTCCCCACGATCCTGGTGTCGCTGATGCAGGCGGCCGAGGCTTCGGGAAAGCTCGACGAGATGCTCGGCCGCGTCGCGAAGGACCTGGCCAAGGCGCGCAAGACGGCCAAGCAGATCAAGGGCGCGATGATGTACCCGGCCATCATGCTCGCGGTGGCGGTGCTCGCCGTGTCCGTGATCATGGTGTTCGTCCTGCCGAAGTTCGGCCCGCTGTTCCGAGCGCAGGGCGACCGGCTCCCGGCGCCGACCAAGGCGCTCGTGTGGCTGAGCGCGTTCCTGCGCACCGGATGGGCCATCTACGTGCCCGTGATCCTGGCCGTGGCCGGCGGCACCTGGTGGTGGGTGCGGACCGAGGTGGGCCGCCGCACCATCGACGCCATGAAGCTGCGCATGCCGGTGCTGGGCCCGATGTTCCGCTGCCTGTACCTGGTGCGCTTCTCGAGCACCATGGCCACGCTGCTGGCGGCCGGCGTGCCGCTTGTGGAGATCGTCCGCATCTGCCGCGACGTGACCGGCAACGTCCACTACACGCAGCTCTGGACCACGCTCGAGGACCGCATCAGCAAGGGCCAGGAGATCGCGCCGACCTTCCGCGAATTCCCCTTCGTGCCGCGAAACGTGGTGGCCATGATCGCAAGCGGCGAGAAGTCGGGCCGCCTGCCCGACGTTCTCGAGGCCGCGGCGAGCGCGGCCGAGGAGGACCTCGACATCGCGGTCAAGGGCGCCACCAGCATGGTGGAGCCGATCATGATCGTGGGCATGGGCGGCGTGGTCGGAGGCATCGCCGCGGCCATGCTCCTCCCGATCTTCAACATGTCGAAGAACATGCGCCCGGGCTGAGGCGCGGCGCGCGGCCTCAGTGGACGCGGACGCGCACCCGCGCCGACGCATCCTGCGGCGTCAGCGCGGGACGCACCTCGCCCATCGCGCGCATCGCGCCGAACTCGATCTCCGCGGGCGTGCCGTCGGCGCGCACCGCCTGCAGCACGAGCGCGTCGGCCGGCTGCCACGGGGCGCCCTTGCCGCTTCGCGTGAACGGCACCGTCACGCAGGTGATCCCGGGCTGCAGGCCGCCGATGCCCGGCGGCGGTTCGCAGGCGAGCCTCGACGCAAGGCGCAGCATCGCGCCGCGCGGCAGCGCGCCCACGTCGAGCACCAGGAGCCGCACCAGCGAGTCGACATCGGCGGTCGGCTCCAGGTTGGCCGCGACCAGCGGCGGATCGCCCTGCCGCCACGCGCCGCGCCAGGTGCCGAACCCCTCCGCCGACACCTCGACCTCGTGCGGCCTGCCGTCCTGGGGAAGGAGCACCACCGCTGGCGCCCGGCCCCGTTCGGCGCCATCGACGCGCACGGAGGCACCGGGCGCGCTGGCGACCACGCGGAAGTCCATGACCTTCGCGGCCGCCGCCGGCGCGCCGGCATCCGCCGCGCCCGCTTCGACGGGGCCGCCGCCCGGGCCGCCGCGCACGCGCGACATGATGGCGCGCAGGTCGACCCAGCCGAACGCCACGGCGAGCGAGCCCGCCACCAGCACCACGAGCAATGCGGTGAGGCCCCAGCCGAGGCCGCCGCGGGCAGCCTTCGGCACGGGGCGGCGCGGTGCATCCACGCGCACGGCGCCGGCGGCGCCCGCGAGCACCTGCGGCCGGTCGCCGCGCGGCGCGGCGGCCACGTCGTCGGCCACGCGCATCGCGGTGGTGCCGCCGTCGGAGAGCCAGCCCCGAAGCCGCAGCCCGAGGGCCGCGGCATCGTCGGGGCGGCGGGACTTCTCGCGCGACAGCCCGTCCATCACGATGGCCGCGAGGCGGTCGTCGATGCGCGCATTGCACTCGCGGACGTCGGCGGCGTCGGTCTCGCAGACGGTGCGCGCGGCCTCGTGCACGGGCAGCCCGCGAAGGTCATGCGGCTGCACGCCGGTGAGCAGCTCGTAGAGGACGGCGCACAGCGCGTACACGTCGGTGCGCGCGTCCACCCCGCGCGGATCGGCCAGGAACTGCTCGGGGCTCATGTACTGCATGGTGCCCACGATCTGCCCGGTCTCGGTGCGCACGGTGGCGGCCGCCGGGTCCACGGCGATGGCGCGCGCCACGCCGAAGTCGATCACCTTCACGCGCCCATGGCGGTCCACCAGCACGTTCTGCGGCTTGATGTCGCGGTGGATGTAGCCCTGGCGGTGGGCATGCGCCAGCGCGTCGCACGCCTGGAGGAAGGCCTCGACCGTCTCGCGCACGCCCAGGCGCTCGCGGAACACGTGGTCGGAGAGGTTGCGCACGCCGTCCACGTACTCCATCACGATGTAGGGGACGTCGATGTCGGCATCCTGCTCCACGCCGCTGCGGAGCACGGCGGCGATGCCGGGATGGCGGAGGCGCTCGAGGAGCCGCGACTCGCGGTCGAAGCGGCGGCGCACGGCATCGTCGCGCTGCGTGCGCAGCAGCACCTTCAGCGCCACGCGCGTGCCGGTGGCGGCATCGGTGCCGAGGTACACGCGGCCCATGCCGCCGGACCCGAGGATGCGCTCCACGCGCACGCCGCCGAAGTCGCGCCCCAGGAGCGGGTCGAGCGACTCGGGCCGGACCGGCCGGTCGCGCTCGCCGGCATCGCCCGCAGCGGGCACCTCGGTCGGCGACTCGGCCGCGGCCGGGCCGTCGGCGGGCTTCCACATTCGGGTCACGTCCGCGGCGAGCAGGGACTCCACCTCGCGCCGCAGGTCGGCGTCGAGACGGAAGCCATCGAGGAACGCCCTGCGCTCGGCCACGGGGAGCCGACGCGCCGACTCCGCGAGTTCCCTGATCCGAGCGCGGTCCGCGTCCATGCGCCGCGAGTGTACGGAGGCGCCGTTTCGGGCGCATTATCTGGACGGGAGCGACGGCCTCCGGCGGCGGCGGCGGCGAAGACTGCGGTCGACGGGCGCGCCGAGCCGAAAGACGGGTCATGCCCAAGGGTGCCCTGATCGCCGTGATGGCCGCCTCGATCTACCTGCTCCTCCGCGGGGCGGGCATCGTCAACGACTCCAACTTCGTGGTGTGGGCGCAGGCCGCGCTGTTCGGCGTCTTCGTCATCGCCGCGGCGGTGAGCGTGAAGGCGAGCAACGCGCTGTGGGCCGCCATCTTCGCCGCGCTTGCCATCGGCTGGAACCCCTGGGTGAAGCTCACGGCATGGCACCAGCCGCTGCCCTGGGACAAGTGGGCCACGGCGATGAGCCTGCTGTGCGGCGCCACCGCCGGCGCGTTCGTGGTGCGCTACTGGGGCCGCGGCGAGACGGCCTGAGGCGCGCTCACTTCCCCGAGAGGTCGAACAGGTACGCACCGCCGGGCTCGAGCCCGAGCGGCTCCTTGCGGGGACGCCCCACCGCCACCAGCGGCCACTCCGCGGTCACGTCGTTTCCGAACGACCGCGACCCGCAGGGTGCCTTCGGCATCAGGCGCATGGTGTTGGCCCACGCGCCGTCCTTGCGCTCGAACACCAGCACCATGCCGGGGCCCGCAGCGACCGTCTCGTCGGCGCCGCGCGCGGTGCCGTCGCCCACGAGGACGCGGCCGCCCGAGACGGCAAGCCCGAGGCCATAGCCGCGTCCCTTGGCGATGCCGGCGGCCGGAAGCAGTTCCTGCGCGAACGCCCACGTGCCGTTGCGCCGCTCGAAGAGCCACACGCTTCCGGGCGCGTTGGCCGAGGAGAGGTCGGCGCTGCGGACGGCGAGCAGGTCGCCCTGCACCGCCACGTCCAGTCCGAAGCACGGCGACGGCGTGACGGCCGCGCCATCGAGGCGCGCCTCGGGCACCCATTGGTCCCCGGTGCGCCGGAACACGTGGACGGCGGCCCTGCCGGAGTACGGGAGCGCCTCCGACGGCCGCGGCGGGATGGTCGCCGGCTGCCCCGCCACCAGCACGTCCCCGTCGGCAGCCAGCGATGCGCCGAACCACATCGCGTCGGCGGGAGTGCCGGGTGACGGATTGGGGCAGCGCACGAAGCCCTGCACCGCCCACACGTTGCCGGAGCGCGCGTAGACGAAGACGCGCGGATCGCGGACGCGCCTGTCGCTTGCATCGCCGAGGTTGAAGCGGAGGTCCGCGCTGCCCACGAACGCCGTCTCGCCGGTGCCCGCGTAGGCCGATGCGAACGAGGGCAGGTCGTGCTCGGGCGGCAGCGTCAGCGAGGCCGTCTCCTCGAGGCGCCCGTCCCGGGGCTCCATCACGCGCACGGACGAGCCGACGTCGCGGCGATCGACGGCCGTCAGGATGCGGGCGCCGGCGCGGACGATGCGGCTCAGGAAGAACGCGCCCGACGGAATGCGGTCGACCTGCGCGAGGTTGGGGTCGCAGGTCCACTCGGTGCCGACGCGGCGGAACAGCGCCAGCTGCCCTGCCGCGCCCGGCGCGACGGCGCGTTCGCCGCCCGTCACGGCCACTGCCCCGCCGACGAGCGTCGCGCGGTAGCCCCAGGCGGGCGACACGGTGGGCACGGGCGATGAGAGGAGCGCCGACTCGGTGATGGGCGCAAGCGCCACCGCAGCCGACGTGCCTTCGGGAGCAGAGACGAGGTCGACGGTGGGCGCCGCATCGGCGGCCGGCGGTGCGGAGGGGGCCGGAACCGGCTGCTGCGCTGCGGCTGCAAGGAAAGCGACGGCGAATGGTGCGATCAGGGGCATGTTCATGCGTGGCTCTGGCCGGGGACGGGCCCGCGGGGGACGGGCCCGCGGGGGACGGGCCGCGGGGCGCGGCGCGCGGCGGCGCAGGCTTCGACGAGGGCCTGCTCGTCGGGCAGGTTGTGCTTGCCGTAGGCATCGCGCGGCGGCACGATGCCGCAGCCGATCTCGTGCAGGGCGCGGAGGTTCGACACGAGGATCGAGTTGTGCATCGAGCCGTGCATGGTGGGCGCGAAGAGCACGGCGGCAAGCCCGCGCTCCATGCGGCCGATCGCGCTCGCCAGCGTCGCGGTGACGGGCGTGTCGGCAATGCCGTGCGCGGCCTTCCCGATCACGCTGTAGGTGGCCGGTGCCACCAGGTACACGTCGAAGGGCGCGGCATCGGAGAGGTGCTCGGCGTCGGCCGACAGCTCCACCACCACCGGCCGTGCGCACGCCCACTCGAGCGCCTCGCGCGCGACGTAGCGGAGCGCCTCCGTGGTCGCGAAGGCCGTCACCGAGGCACCCTGCCTGCGCAGCGCGCGCGCCACCATCGGCGCCTTGAACGCCGCGATGCCGCCGGTGACGAGCAGCGCCACTCGGACGCCGTCGAGCAGGTCGCCGTCACGGGGGACCTCGTGGTCGCCGAGGTCGCTCGGGGCCGGGGGATCGAAGCGGAAGTCGCCGTTGCCCATGATTCCCAATCGTATCCGGGCGCACCGATATCCTCCGCTGCCGAGTGAGCGCCGCGTGCAAGCACAACCCCGCCGAGCTTCCCTGGTGGCGGAGGGAGCGCGAACTCGTGGAGGCGGCGGTCGCGGCGGCTTCGCTGCTGGCCGGCTGGCTCCTCGAGCGCGGCGGCGCGCCTGGCGCGGCCTGGGGCGCGTGCTACGCGCTGAGCTTCGCCGCCGCGGGGTGGGAGCCCACGCTCGAGGGATTGCGTGCGCTCCTGCGGGGACGGCTCGACATCGACTTCCTGATGGTGGCAGCGGCCGGCGGCGCCGCGGTGATCGGCGATTTCGCGGAGGGCGCGATGCTCCTGGTGCTGTTCGCGCTGGGGCACGGGCTCGAGCACTACGCCATGGGCCAGGCACGGCAGGCGATCCGCGCGCTCGGCAGGCTGACGCCCACCTCGGGATGGGTGCGCCGCGGCGGGACGTTTGTCGAGGTGCCCGTGGGCGACGTCGCCGCGGGCGACGTGGTGCGCGTGCGGCCGTCGGAGCGCGTGCCGATGGACGGCGTGGTGACGTCGGGCGCAAGCTCGATCGACCAGAGCCCCATCACGGGCGAGAGCGTTCCGGTGGAGAAGGCACCGGGCAACGGCGTCTTCGCCGGGACGCTCAACGGCGACGGCCTGCTCGAGGTGCGCGTGACCCGCGTTGCCGCCGACAGCACGGTGGCCCGCATGATCCGCCTGGTGGAGGAGGCGCAGGGCCAGAAGTCCACCACGCAGCGATACGCGGAGCGCTTCACGCGCATCTACGTGCCGTCGGTGATCGCCGCCACGGTGGCCATGGCGCTGGTGCCGTGGTGGGCGGGCTGGCTTCCCGGCAGCGAGGCATTCCTGCGCGCGATGACGCTCCTCGTGGGCGCGTCGCCGTGCGCGCTCGCCATCAGCACGCCTGCGGCCGTGCTCGCCGGGGTGGCGCGCGCGGCGCGCAGCGGCGTCCTCATCAAGGGCGGCGCGCACCTCGAGTCGCTGGGCTCGGTGCGCTGCTTCGCGATGGACAAGACCGGGACGCTCACGGTCGGCAGGCCGGCGCTGCGGCGCGTGGTGGCGTTCGGGGGCTCGAGCGACGATGACGTGCTGCGATGCGCGGCCGCGCTCGAGGAGCACTCGACGCACCCGCTGGCGCACGCGGTGCTGGCGGCGGCGCGCGAGCGCGGCATCGCGTTCACGCCCGCGGCCTCCACGCAGGCGGTGCGCGGCAGGGGAATGTCCGGAAGCGTCGACGGCACGCCGGTGCACCTCGGCGCGCTGCGGCTCTTCGAGCCGGGCGGTGCCGCCGATGCGCCTCCCGCGGCCACGCCCGAGGCGCGCGCGGCGGTGGATGCACTCGAGCGCGAGGCATGCACCGCCATGCTGGTGGCCCGGGGCGGGCGCTTCCTCGGGGCGCTGGGCCTCATCGACGGGCCGCGGCCGGAGGCGGCCGAGGCCATCGCGGCGCTCCATGCGCTCGGCGTGCGGCCGGTGGTGATGCTCACCGGCGACAACCCGCAGGTGGCGCAGGCGGTGGGCCGGCTGGTGGGCGTCGACGACGTGCACGCATCGCTCATGCCGGAGCGGAAGATCGAGGAGGTGCGCGGGCTTGCCGCGGCCCACGGAAGCGTGGCCATGGTCGGCGACGGCGTGAACGACGCGCCCGCGCTCGCGGCGGCGACCGTCGGAATCGCCATGGGCAAGTCAGGGACGGACGTGGCGCTCGAGGCCGCGGACGTGGCGCTGATGTCCGACGACCTGATGCGCCTGCCCTTCGCGGTGGGCATCGGGCGCGCGGCGCGCGGCATCGTGCGCCAGAACGTGACGCTCTCGATGGGCATGGTGTTCGTGCTGATCCCGCTGGCCGTCGCGGGCGCGGTGCCCATCTGGCTTGCGGTGATCCTGCACGAGGGGTCCACCGTGGCGGTGGTGCTGAACAGCCTCCGGCTGCTCGCCTACTGCGCGCCCGCGGCGCCGGTGCGCGCTGCGGGTGCGTAGCGCGGGTCGCGGTAGCCGGTGGCGCGGCTCAGGTAGCCGTCGGAATAGTCGTTGTAGTACTGGTACCACCACTCGATCGAGCCGCGCGGCGCGATCGGGCCTCGGCGGCGCATGGCCTCGCGCTCGGCCTGGTCGCGCTCGCGCTGCGCGGCATCGCGGGCATCGCGAAGGCGGGCGGCCTCCGAGCGGGCCTCGCGGTCGGCGGCCGCGGCGGCCTCCGCGGACGCGCGCTGCCGCTCGCGCCAGGCAGCCTCCTCCTGCGAGACCTCGCGCAGCCGGTTCGCCTCGGACGCTGCGTCGGCCTCGGCGGCGTCGCGCTGGCGCTCGGCGAGTTCCAGCGCCGCGGCATCGTCGCGCCGGCGCTGCGCCTCGGTGCGCGCGTTCGCCCAGCGGTTCCAGTACGGATGCCATGCCTGCCACCACGGGCCCCAGGCGTCCCATGAGGCAGGGGCGCGCAGGCCCCAGGCCCAGGCGCTCGACCAGCCCGGGCACCAGCCCCAGCCGGTCCACCCGCCGTAGAGCACCTCGGGCATCACGGCCGGGAGCGTGTCCGCGTCCGTATCCGCCACATCCGGCGCGAACGTCCCGGTGTCGGCATCGAACGCCACCGGCATGCCGTAGGTCTGCGGCTGCGCGGACCAGCTGCCGTCGGGCGATGCGACGCCCGGCCACGACCAGCCGGTGCCGTACGCCACGGTGCCGGCATCGACGCACGTGCCGAGGTACGCGGGCCGGCATGCGAACGTCACGGTCGATGCATCCGATGCGACGATGTCGACGCCCGTCACCGGGAACAGCGGGCTCGATGCGGAGATCGTGTCGATGGCGTCGGGGATGGACTCGCAGAGGGTCCATGGTCCGTCGGCCGCCGGTGCACTGAACCAGGCCGCGCCGTCGCAGCAGTAGAACGTGCGATCGCACCAGATCACCGGCTGCGAGGCATTGACCGATCCGCGAAGCAGCGTGCCGTCGATGCCTCGCCAGGCGGGCTCGCCGAACCACCGGACGCCGCATCGCACGGTTGCGCGCGAGACGGTCACGCTGCGGCCGGCCTGCGCGGCCACCACCGCGGCGGCGGACTCGGGGGTTCCCGGCACGCTCGCCTTCACGGCGTCGAAGAGGCGGCCGCCGGGGAGCGCGGCGAACGACGCCGGCACCCCGCCGGGCGGAACCCGGGACCAGGTTGCGTCGAGGGCCGGAGCCGTGAACCACCGGCCGGAGGCCAGCGTCCACCACGCGTCGGGCAAGCGCGTCCGCAGGAGCGGGGTCCGGCAGTTGTCGATCCACTGCACGCCCGGCGCGACGTCTGCGAGCGTCGGCGCGCCGTTGGTGGCGACGAGCACGGTGGGCTCGGTGACCACCAGCACGTCGGGGAGCGGTGCTGACGGCGTCGACCCGGCGTCCGCGGCCCGCGGGGCGAAGCCCGTGCCTGCGGAGCCCGCGGCGGCGACGGGCGGAACGGGCACGGTGCCGAGCGCGGCGACCACCTGCGCAGGCGGGGCGGCGACGGGCGCGTAGCCCTTGGCGAGGTCCGTGCTCCCGACCCAACGGGCCGCTCCGAGCCGGGTGACGAAGCTGCCGTCCGGTGCCTGCAGGAGGATGAAGGGCGTGTTGATCACGCGTCGCCACCCGGTGTCGCCGATGTCCGCCAGCCTCGGGTCGCCGTCGAGCTGCAGCAGCACGCTGCGGCGGTTCGCCACCACGAAGGACGGCAGGTCGTCGCCGAGGCCGGGAGTGCCGCTCGCTCGCGGGTTCTCCAGCTGCATGTCGTGGACAAGCGCTCGACGGGTGATGGAGATGGCCTTTCCGCCGATGGCGCGCTGCATCGCATCGCGGTCGGAGGCCTCGGCCGCGGCGCCGCCGATCGTGAAGTCGCCGACGACGAAGCCGGAGAGCTCGAGTTCGCCGTCATCGGCACCCTGCGTGACCTGTCCGCTGACGGTCATCGAGCCCATCACCGCGGCAGTGGCCATGCCGGGCGGCGGGACCTTCGACACGGCCTGCACGAAGGTGACCGCGTCTCCCGCAAGCGACAGGTACTGCGGTGCGTACACCACGAACGAAAGGCCTCCGTCGCCGACGGTCTGCGGCCACGGACCCTTGGCGGGAACGCCCGCGTCCTGCGGCGCGGCATGTACGGGCGCAAGGGGTGCCACCGCCACGCCAGGCGTGAGCAGGCAGGCCACCGAGGCAGCGCGCAGGACGAGGAACGACCCGCTCACCTCGGGCTCCCGGTGCCGGGCCCGATGCGGGCGAGCGGCTTGGCGAGCGCATTGGCCCGGACATCGCAGGTGTCGCGCACCAGCTCCAGGTCGAGGGTCAGTGCGCTGAGCCGCGCGTTGTAGGTGCCCACGTCGTCGCCGCACACCGACGACTCGCGCCTCGTCTGCAGCACCAGCGTGCCTTCCTTGGGGCTGTAGGTGAATGCACCCATCACCGGCCGGGGCTTGTCGGCGAGCCGCAGCTCATACAGGCCGCCGCGCGAGAACGTGAACGTGGCCACGCCATTGGTCGACCGCCACGAGCCGACGATGGCGGCATCGGGCTCCTCGACCTTCGGTGCGGAGCGACAGGCGGCGATGCTCGACGCGGCGATGGCCGCGATTGCCCAGGCGAGGCGTCTCATCGCCACACGGTAGCGCAGATCCGCGCGCCCGGAACCGCACCGCGAGGGCGCTTCCCGGGCGCGCGGAGAGCTCATGCCCAGGGCCTCGGCATCCAGCGATCACGCTCTCCGAGCCCGGCATCGAACCTCGGCCCGCGGATGCCGGGCCCGCGCGCGGGCGCGGACTCGCCGGTGTTCGCGAGCCTGCGGTGCAGCAGGTCGCCCGCGGATCCGGGGCCGAGGTCCATGGGATGCAGGCAGTCGATGTACTCGGCGGCCTCTGACTGCGGCGGCATGAGCCGCGTGGGCTCGTCGAGGATCCGGTAGTAGAGCCTCGCATAGAGGTCCCGGTCCGGGAGGTGGTCCGTGTGCAGCAGGAAGACGCCGCTTGCGGCAAGGGCCTCGATCACCGTCCAGAGCTCGTCGTGCAGTTCGTCCGGCCTCGGCAGGTCCTGCGGCGGCACGGGGACGATCCGGTGCTCGAGGAGCATCGCGCGGCCCGTCGTCGCGGGAGAGCACTCCATGTCGTAGTGCATCGACCAATGCACGCGATCCGTGTCGAGCCCGCCGCGCCTGGCCTCCTCCACCAGCTCATCGATGCGCCGGGCCCGCTCCGCGTGCTGCTCGTCGCGGAAGCGGCGCATGTCGGCCGCCATCTCGTCGAGCTGCGATTCCGGCACGCGGCTGCGGAACGCCCGCCTTCGCGCGACCCGCGGCCGCTCCGCCGGCTGAGAAACCGTGCCCTGCCCCTGCGTCCCGTCGTCCGGCCGTCCTGTCCCGAAGCACATGCTGCACCTCCTGTGGTGTGGTTTGCGTGCAGCGGACAACCTAGGGACGGCGGCGGAACCGCCGGCGGAAATCGGCCAAAGTTCAATCCGAACGGGGCGCTCGGCGCAGGATCACGGCGGCGAACCGCGGGCTTCGAGCGACTCACGTCGCGTGGGTGCGCAGCGCGGGCGCCACGGAGGACTCGCCCCGGACCCGCAGGGCCACCTGCACACGCTCGCCCGGCAGGAGCGACAGCAGGTTCGGCTTGCACTCCAGCCAGTCGCAGTCGGGCTCGATCCACAGGTCGCGCACCAGCGAGCGCGCATGCACCTGCACGACCCAGTCGGCGGCGAACCGGCGAACGGAGAGCTCGAAACGCGGCTCGGTCCGCGGCCGTGCCACATCCGGCGCGAACCACCACCAGGCGCGCATGCGGTCGCGGTCGGTCATCGGGACCTCACCGCGCAGGTCATCCTCGTGGCTCGCGACGTCGGCGACGATCCCCTCGGACACGCGGTCGACCGGCGCACCGACGAGCGCGGCGACGTCGATCGATGCGTCGAAGCCGCGCGCCGGCACGCGCACCGGTGCCTCCGCCTCCGCGAGCACCCGCCCCGCCGCATCGACGCGGCGCACGTGCACGCGCGCGGCCCAGCGCGATGGCGTGTCGTTCACCAGCGCCACGCGCAGCGAGCGCGCGCCGTCGGGGCCCGCCTCGCCGAGGGGCTGGATGGTCACGAGCCGAGGCGCCGCGGCTCGGCGGACCGCGTGGTACGAGGGCTTGGCGCGCAGACGCGCATCGACCACGCTCCAGCTGTGCCCGCTCCACGCGTCGTTGAGCTGCCAGAACAGGCTGCCTGCGCTGCGCGCGGGGTTGGCGCGAAGCCACGCGACCTGCGTCTCCATGGCACGCGCCTGCAGGAGCTGCGCCTGCCACAGCCACTCGCCGAAGTCCCGCGCCGGGTGGAACGCCGCCTCGAGGTACGGCGCGTACTGCGCCTCGTCGCCGCCCCACGCGCGCTGGCGCAGGGCAAGCTCCGGCGAGCCGATGCGGAGCGCCGCGTCGCCGAGCGCCTCCCGCAGCGTCCGCAGCGTCGGCGGGGCCTGGTGCCCGAACTCGCTCGTGAAGCGCGGCACCATCTCCCGGTACGCATCGAGCTTCAGGTCCCACGTGTGGCGGTCGCCGTGGTCGGGGTCGTTCGCGTGGCGATCGAGCGAACCGCTCCATGGGCTGTCGGTCCAGTACGGCCGCGTGGGGTCGAGTTCCGCGCACGCGCGTGGCAGGATCTCCTGCCAGTAGCGGATGCCCCACGACTGCCCGGGCGCAAGGCGCTCGCGGAAGCCCCAGCTCTGCCATGCGAGCACGTCCTCGTTGCCGCCGCACCAGAGCACCACGCTCGGGTGCGCGCAGAGGCGCGCCACCTGCTCGCGCGCCTCGCGCTCGACGAGCGCTGGCATCGGGTGATCCTCGGGATAGGTGGCGCACGCGAACATGAAGTCCTGCCACACGAGGAGCCCGAGCTCGTCGCAGCGCTCGTAGAAGCGCGGGTGCTCGTAGATGCCGCCGCCCCACACGCGCAGCATGCCGAGGTTGGCGCCCGTGGCGAGGTCGAGCAGCGCATCGATCGCGGCATCGTCGCGCCCCGCCACCGGGAAGGGCGACGCCGGGATCCAGTTGGCGCCGGTCACGGGCACGTGCACGCCGTTCACGCGGAACGCAAACCGCGTGCCGAACTCGTCGGGATCCGTGTCGAGCTCGCAGGTCCGCAGCCCGATGCGGCGCACCTCGCGCTGCCGCGCGCCCGCGGGCGCGATCGGCCGGCCTTCCGCGCCCACCAGGTCGACGTGCAGCGCATGCAGCGGCTGCGCGCCGAACCCGCGGGGCCACCAGCGCTCCGGCCGCTCCACCTCGATCTCGGCAACGGCCGCGCCGTCGGACCCAACGGCCGCAAGCACCACGACCTTCCCGGGCCTGCGGTCGCCCTTCGCGCGGTGGTCCGGCTCGGCGTTCGCCTCGCGCGGCGGCATGCGCAGCTCGCAGCGCGCGTGCACCCCGGCGAGCGGCTCCACGGCCCACTCGACCTGCACGCGCACCTCGACGCGCGCCAGGCGCGCGTCGCACGCGGCCACCAGCGGCCGGACCGACGCGATGCGCGCTCCCTGCCACCGCTCCAGGCGAACCTCGCCCGGCATGCCCGACGTCGGCACGCGCGGACCCCAGTCCCAGCCGAAGTTGCACGCGCTCTTGCGGACGAAGGGATACGGCGTCCAGTCGCCGTTCACCGGGCGCGCGCCCAGGCGCGCTTCCTCCGAACGCACGAAGGGCACGGGCGCACGAACGCGCACGCAGAGCTCGTTCCGGCCCGGGCGCAGCGCGCCCCGCACGTCGAAGCGGTGCTGCACGAACTGGCTCGCCGCCTCGCCGACCCGCGTGCCGTTCACGAGCACCTCGGCCACGGTGTCCAGCGAGTCGAACACCAGGTCGGCACGCCCGTCGCCCGCGACGCCGTCGCCGCCTGCCACGTCGAGCGCACCGGTCCACTCCCAGTCCGCGTGTCCGACCCACTCCTGCCGCGCCTCGCCGTCGCCGAGGTCGACCGGCGGGATCACCCCGGCGCGCACGAGGTCGAGGTGCACGCATCCGGGCACCTCGGCGGGAAATGCACGGCCGACGATGCCCGCGGGCGCACCGGGGTGCGCGCACGCGGTGCACGACACGCTCCATGCCTCGGGCAACGGTCGGGCAACGATCATCGCGTCAGCGCTCCCGCACCGAGCCGTCGTCGGCCGCGTCCGCGCGGAACGTGCGCAGGTCTCGCCGCAGCCGCGCGTAGTCGCGGATGCCGCCGACCGTGAACCACACGACCACCACGGTGCTCGCCGCGAGGATGAACCACGACCACGCCTGCCACCAGGCGCTCCACTGGAGGTCCGTCACCTCGTGGCCCCCGGACTTGCGCCACAGGAGCCACGGGGTGGCCACCGCGAAGAGCAGCGTGAAGGCAAGCGGCCACGAGAGCGTGAGGTAGGCGACGAACCGGTCCCACCCGCGGTACTGGCGGTCGAAGCCGATCTTCTCCATGAGACCCGTCGGTGCCTCGTCGAGCGCCGCATCGCCCTCGACGCGCCACTTCCCGCGGTGCAGCATGCGGTCGAGCTCGAACCGCCTCACGCCGCCCGCGAGGCTGGCGCCGACGTAGCCGATGCAGCTTGCCATCATGGCCACGAAGCTCAGCTCCATGCCGGTGACGTTCGCGCGCACCCAGTTGAACGCGCCCGCCACGGCCACCGGAACCGGCGGTTCCGGCGCGCCGAGCGCATCCACCCACGCGGTGGGCGCATTCAGCACCACGAGCCCGGGCACCGAGATGCCGATGCCCGCCACCATCGCGGCCCACGCGCCGGCGGTCGTGCCCCACCGCGTGTAGAGCCCGCCGATGATGGCCGCGCCGCCGCCCGCCACGAAGATGCTCCCCGTCAGCGCGCCGTACATCGCGATGTACTCGCCCGGCTGCCAGTGCAGGCTGAAGAGGAACGCGAAGAGCGCCACGCCCAGCACCGCGGACTTGAGGAGGAGGAGCTGCGCGCGCGGCGACATCGGCCGCCTGCGGAAGGGAAGCACCACGTCCTGCACGAAGATGCTCGACCAGGAGTGCAGGTACGCCTCGTCGGTGCTGATGGCCGCACCGAGCATCGCCGCCACCACCAGGCCGAGGAGGCCGGTCGGCAGCATCACGCCGAGCGCAAGCGGCACGCGCATCTCCGCCTTGAGCGCATCGGTCGGCTGCGCGGCGATCATCTCCTGCAGGCCCGCGGACGCCGCCGCGTGCTCCGGGTGCGTGAGGAAGGCGCGGACCGCGAGCGGCACCAGCACCGTCACCAGCATGAGCGTGCGGTACCGCCAGCCGTTCAGCAGCTGGCCCATGCGGGCCTCGTGCGCGTCGCGCGCGGCGCTGTTGTAGCCCTGGTCGCCCTGCCATGCGCGGCATGCGTAGAAGAGAGTGAACGCGCTGATCAGCCAGTAGACGACGTTGAAGTTCTGCTCGTCCTGCAGCCCCAGCGGGTTGAGCATGCTCTTGCCCGCAGGGAGCATCGTCATGGTCTGCTCCAGCTCGAGCCACGGGAAGCGCAGCAGCACCCACCAGCACAGCGTCACGAAGGTCGCGAAGCAGAACACGCCCTGGAAGAAGTCGGTCACCAGCACCGCGAGCATCCCGCCCGCGAACACCATGAACACGGCGAACGCGAGCAGCCCGGCCATCATCGCCGGGAAGGTGGGCACCGCGGCGCCGAGCACCGTGAACTGGTCGGGCAGCCCGAGCATGGCGATGAAGAACCGCGCCGTCACGCCCGGGAAGATCGCGTAGTTCAGGATGCCCGAGACGAACGCCACCATGCCGCTGAAGACGCGGAAGCGCCTCGAGTAGCGCATCTCGAAGAACTGCGCCAGCGTCATCGCGCGCGTCTCGCGGAAGCGGTAGATCACCCAGCCCGTGGCGGCCAGGAGGATCAGCGCGGGGCCCTCCAGGTAGCCCCACCAGTACTGCGTGAACCCGACGTCGTAGCCGAGCTGGAAGTACCAGACCAGCGTGATCACGCCCACCTGCGCCATGTTGTAGCTCACCGTCAGCAGGTAGCGGCCGGCGAGCCGGTTGGCGCTGAGGAACCCGCTGACGCTCCCGGCATGCCGCCGCATCGACCATGCCGATGCCGCAAGCGCCGCGAGGAACGCCGCGACGATCGTCCAGTCGAGGGCGCGCACCTCAGGCACCCGCCCCGCGGAGCTCCGCGCGGAGGGTCACGATCCTGAAGGGGCGCACCGAGAAGCGCGTGGTGCCGGTGGATGCATCGTGCTCGAACCCGTCCACGCCCGTCGGCCGCTCGAAGAGGTCGGTCGGCAGCACCTCCCCGACCGGGAGACCCCAGCGGACGGTGACTGTCCCCGCGCCGCCCCGCACCTCGACGAGCCGCAGCGCCACGCCGCCGGGCGCCTCGGACGGCTTCAGCGCCGCGATCTCCACGTGCGCGGCGCCGTCCGCGCGCACGTCGACCGCCTGCCACCCGTCCGGCACCGCCGTGCCGCCGGACGACGCCATCACGCCCACCAGCGGGTTGTTGAGCTGCTCGGCCTGCGCGTCGACGCCCGCGGCGCGCCAGCAGCCGTGGTGCACCATCACGGAATACGTGAAGCGGTGGTGGCCGCGGTCGGCGGTGGGGTCGGGGAAGTTCGGCGCCTTCAGGAGGCTCAGGCCCAGCGTGCCGTGCTTGGCGCTGCGCCCGAACTTGCCGTCGTCCAGCACCGCCACGCCGAGCCCCGGCTCCGAGAGGTCCATCCAGCTGTGCCCGGGCACCTCGAACTGGGCGCGCTCCCAGCTGGTGTTGTCGTGCGTGGCGCGCTCGACGTGCCCGAACTGGATGCCGAAGGTCGCGCGCCGCGCGCGCACGTCGCAGGGGAAGAGAGCGCGCAGGAGCCGCTGCTCCTCGTGCCACTCCACGTCCGTCACGATGTCGAGGCGCGGGCTGCCCGCGCGCAGCCGGTAGCGCTGCACCAGGCGGCTGGCCCTCCCGAGCGGCCGCTCGACGGTGATCTCGCATTCCGCGGAGGTGCGCTTCGTCACCGCGATTCGCTCGGCGGCGCCCATGATGCGCGTGGCCTGCTCCTGGTAGTCGCGGTCGGTGTCCCACGCCTCCCAGCGGCGCGGGCGGTCCTCGTAGAGCACCAGCTGGTTGAGCGGCAGCACGCCGCCGCCGTCGCCCCCGGCGTTCGCGGCACGGCCATCGTCGGCACGGCGCAGCTCGCCGATACGGCCGGCATCGTCGATCGTCGCACGCAGGAACGAATTGCGGAGCGTCCGATCGCCCTCCACGCATGCGGCATCGCGCTCGTCCGGAACCGGCGCGCGCCGAGGGTCGATGACCTGCACGCCCATCGGCGGCACGCGCACGGCAAGCACGTCTCCCTCCTCGGTGGCGAGCGTGCCGGTCTGCGGCGTGGATGCCGGATTGAATGCCACCACGCGGTCACGGCCCCCGGAGCCGCGCTCTCCGCCGATCCATGCCATGCCGCGCTGCACGCCGCGCATCGCGGTGCCGCGCGCCTCGGCCATCTGCACGCGCGCATCGTCGTACACGGCCTTGATGGAGCTTCCCGGCAGGATGTCGTGGAACTGGTTGAGGAGCACCAGCTTCCACGCCCCGTCGAGCGCCACGCGCGCATCCTCGGCCGCCCCGGCACCCGTGACGCCGGCCCGCGCGCACGCGAGCGCCTCGGCAAGCCGAAGCTCGCACTCGGCGCGCCGGTTCGCCTCCTTGATCCACGCCTGGCTGGTGTACGTGCCGCGGTGCAGCTCCAGGTAGAGCTCGCCGTCCCAGGTGCGCACGTCCTGGCCGCGCTGGCGGAGCTCGCGCTGCGCGCGGTGCAGGTCCTCGCAGAAGGCATGCACGCTCTTCTGCTCGGTGCGCGGCAGACCCTCGCAGCGCGCGGCCACGTTCGCGCGCTCGATCTGCTCGGCGGTCGGGCCGCCGCCGCCGTCGCCGAAGCCGAAGGGCTGCAGGTACGCCGGGATGCGCGCGCCGTCCTGCTCAACCAGCATCCGCACGCCGTGCTGGAAGTCGCGCGGCTCGATCGGGCTGTTGTAGTTGTGCCCCGGCGTCAGGTGCGAGAGGATCTCGGTGCCGTCGATCCCGCGCCAGCGGAACGTGACGTTCGGGAAGCGGTTCGACTCGCACCAGCTCATCTTGTTGGTGATGAAGGTGTCGATTCCCGCCTGCGCCATGACCTGCGGGAGGCTCGCGGGAAAGCCGAACGTGTCGGGCAGGTACAGGAACCGCTGCGGCGCCGCGTCGCCGAACCGCTCGCCCCAGTAGCGGCAGCCGTGCAGGACCTGCCGCACGAAGCTCTCGCCGGAGGGGCAGGTGGCATCGGGCTCAACCCACATCGCGCCCGCGGCCTCCCAGCGGCCCTCGCGCACGCGGTCGGCGATCTGCGCGAAGAGCTCGGGCGACCCTTCCTCCACCCACGCATACTGCTGCGCCTGGCTGCAGAGGAAGTGGAAGTGCGGGTAGCGCTCCTGCAGCCGGAGCACGTTGGCGAAGGTGCGCAGGCACTTGCGCTTCGTCTCCGCGACGGGCCAGAGCCACGCCGTGTCGATGTGCGCGTGGCCCACCGCGTCGCACGCCACGGGGCCTGCCGGCCCGCGGCCCATGAGGAGCGCGGCAAGCTCCGGGAAGAGCGCATGGCACGCGGCATGCATCGCGCCGGGGGCGCCGCGCACGGGGAGCCGCGCCATCAGCGCGCGCAGCCCGCGGTCAAGCTCGTGCGCGCGCGCATCGTGCTCGGGAAGCGCCGCCAGCAGCTTTCGCGCGGTGTCGAAGCCCTGCGCGAAGCGCCAGACCTGCTCGTCGAAGGTCACCAGCTCCGCGCCCTCGAGCCGCCCGGGCTTCTCCTCGCGCCAGCGCGCGTGGTGCTCCTCGGCCTCCCACCAGAAGGTGCTCACGCCCAGCGGCAGGTTGCACGCGGCCTCCACCAGGAGGTCGAGCTCGGCCGACTCGGGTGCACGCTCCCACAGGAACGCGAGGTTCCGGTACGGGTCGAACCCCTGGTGCGGGACGCCGTCCTTCCAGAGGAGCGCCTCGGTGCCCGAGGAGAAGCGCAGCGCCACGCGCTTGCCCGCGAAGGACGACGGCAACGAGCCCCGCAGCCGGAACCACGCCGTGCTCCACGCCGGGCCCCAGCGCCAGCCGATCTGCACCGGCTCGAACGCCTGCCCGAACGCGTGCCCCGGCGTCACCCGCTCGGGCGTCTGCCACGCCCCAGCCGCCAGCGCCTGCCGCTCCGGGAACGCCGCCGGCAGCAGCACGTCCGTGACGAAGGCCTCGAATCGGATCGCGGCGTACTGCAGGTCTGGGAGCACGCGGGCAGTCTACGGAGTGAAGCGAGTGCCACTCAGGAGCAGTCACCCCAGGCGGCCACGAGCACGGAGAGATCTTCGCCGTTCACGGTCCCGTCGGCATTGACATCGCCCGACGTGCCCGGCAGGGACGTGCCCCAGTTGCAGAGCACGACCGACAGGTCCGCGCCGCTCACGCGCCCATCACCGTTCAGGTCGCCGGCGCAGCCCATCGCGAGTTCGTAGGTGTCGGGGACCCACTGGCGCCCGGCGGGCGTCGGCCCAATGCCGCCCGGCATCACGAAGCGATCGCGGTGGACATCGAACGCCATGTTCGTGTAGCCGCGTGCCGGCCCCGGCAGCGTGCACTGCGCCCACGCGCCGCCGCGCCAGGTCCAGGTGCTCGTGTACTCCACCTCGCCGCAGCAGGTCGTGCCGCCGTGCAGCACTACCTGCTGACGGGTCGCGTCCCAAGCCATGTTTGCGACGTAGCGCGCCGGGCCGGAGGTGGTGACCAGGGTCCAGGTCGCACCGTCCCACGTCCACGTGTCGTTGCGATTGAAGAAGTAGTACCCGCCGTGGAGGACGCAGCGTTGGCGGACAGGGTCATAGACCATCTTGTGCGCATACCGGCGACCGATCGGCCCATCGCCGAAGCCCTGCCAGGTCCCGGTCCCCGGGTTCCATTCCTGCGTGTCGGCAAGCAGGAAGCTCCCGTTGTACCCGCCGTGCACCACCAGCCGGTCCCGCTTCCAGTCAAAGGCCATCGCGACGTACGCCCGCCCGCCAATGGTGTCGTTGGCGATGAGGGTCAGCGCCGTGCCGTCCCACTTCCAGAGCCGATCGTCGTACCCCGCGCCGCCGAAGATCCAGCACACCTGCCGATTGCGGTCATATGCCATGGCATCGACGCCATCGAGCGCGGGCTCGGTCCAGCGCAGCGACCATTGCGAGCCATTCCAGGCCCACAGCTTGCCGCCCGACTGGGTGATCGTTTCCCGTCGGCTCTCGTCGTAGCAGATCGCGACGGAGCCCGGCGAATCGGTGGCCGCGAGCTGCCACGACTCACCGCACGCCTCCTGCGCGCACGCATGACCGGACCCGAACGCAAGGCAGACGGCGGCGAGCGATGCGACCACGCTCGGACGGACGATGACGGAACGAGGCACTGGAAACCCCTGGATCAAAGCGCTGGCCCTCCCCGGCACCCCCGGGCCGGGCCACGCGCGCCTACGAGCCACAGACTGATAGCCCGAGGACGGCGCGGGTCAAGCGCAAACTCCCGCGCAGGCGCGCAGGCACGCTGCCGGAGCGCCGTAAGGCCCGCACCTAGAAACGACTTAGGTCGTCCTCAGTATCCTCGAACTCCACGACCTGCCGGGCGCCATCGCGCCGCGGCCGCTCCCTGAGTGTTCCTCGCCGCCGACCCCGCCGCTCAGCCCTCCGCGGCGGGCTCGGGCTCGGGGGCCGGCTTGGCGGCGGGCGACTTGCGCAGCATCGACTTGCGCTGCGGTGGCTGCTTCTTCGCGTTCTTCTGCGCCTCGGCCATCGCGGCGGCGACGCGCGCCTCCTCGGCGGCCTTCTCCTCGGCGGCCTTTCGCTCGGCGGCCAGGCGCAGCGCTTCCTTGTTGACGTCCTGGTTGAGCGCGTCGGCGACGCGCGCGTGCGTGCCGATGATGGGGGCAGTCTGCTGCGCGAAGGGCTTCACGGCCTCGTTCTGGCAGTTGTCGTACTGCCAGCGGTAGAGCGCCAGGATCCGCTGGTTCTCCTCGGCGAGCCACATCATGTACGCCTTGTCGAGGTCGTCGCCCTTGAGCGCGCCGATGCGGGCCACGGCCGCCTTGCCCTGCTCGTCGGGCTCGGAGGGAAGCACGGTCGAGGTCTTCGCCGCGGCGCGAGCCACGATCGCCTGGATGGCGACGTGGTTTGTCACCATCCGGTGCGCCATGTCCTTGACCTGCGGCGACAGGCCGTCGCGCTTCACCACGTTGCCGAGTTGGATCTGCGCAAGGTCCGCCTGCGCCACGGCGCGGAGGAACTCCGCGGGGGTCATCGAGGGATCCGGCTTGGCGGGCTCGGCCGGCGCACCGGGCGCCGATGCGGCTCCGCCCGGCGCGGCCGCGCCGTCGACCGACGCGGTCGCCGTCGCCCCGGCCGCCGCGGCATCGGCCCCGGCCTTCCCGGAGGAAGCGCATCCGGCGGAGAGGGCGGCGAGGAGTGCGAGGAGCGAGGCGGCGGAGGCGAAGGTCTGCATGGCTGGGGTGCGCCGCGTCAGAACGCGGCCTGGTAGGTCAGCGCGAACGAGAACGCGATGCCCGCGGTGTAGGTGGAGTTGAGAGCGGAGAACCCGTCGTTGGTGCGGAACTCGGTCTGGATGTTCGGGTTCAGGAGGTTCTTCGCGTTGAAGGAGAACCCGGTTCCCTGGCAGATCAGGCGCGCGTCACGGGTGACGGCGAGGCCTCCGCCGAGATCGCTGGCGACGACGGTCCCCTTCTGGATGGTCAGCGTGGCGCCCGGGCGCACGTAGATCTGGCCCTGGAGGTTGTAGCGGTTGTTGCTGGTCCAGGTGGTGGACGTGGTGATGTCCGAGCTCACGAGGATCTCGGCCGCGCCGGCGGTGCCGGCGAGGGACAGGGCCGCGAGGGCCATGGTCCCGTAGGTGCGCGCAATCTTCATCTGGGTCACCTCTCGAAGGTTTGGAGGACTCGTCCGACGCGCAGGTCCGCGCCCCGAACACCGGGGGCGACGCTGTGCACCTCAATAGACGCGATGAATCCTCACGCGGCGTTGTCCTTGTGAAAATGCCCGGTTCATCTCGTGTGAGGGTCTGGTTGGCGCCGGGCCTGCGCCCGTCCGCATGAACCGAAAGCCAACGCGATCTTCACGCTGCTCACCGCTTGCTCTTGGCGGCACGCTCCACCTGCTCGATGTAGCGCGCGACGTCCTCGCGCGGGCGCAGCGCCTGCGCGTCGCGCAGCAGCGGCAGCGCATCGCCGAAGCGCGCCTGACCGACGTAGATCTGCGCGATCTTCACCTTGGCCTGGGCGGCATACGCGTCGATGCGGGCTGCGCGCTCGAAGTGGAGGATCGCCTCGTCGGGCCGGCCCGCCCTGGCATGGTGCTGCCCGAGCAGCATGAGCGCCTCGCCGTCGAGCGGGTCGAGCTCCACCACTTCCTTCAGGACGGCCACGGCGGCCTCGTCGCCCGCGCCCGCGCCCATGGCGAGCCGCGCCTGGAGCTTCAGCACCTTGCGCTTGTCGGCGTCCTGGAGCTGGTCGCCCCAGGTCGAGCGGATGCGGCCGAGCAGCGCCTGCGCCTGCGTCGCGCCGCCGCGGGACGCGAGCATCTCGGCGGAGCGGACCGCGCGCGCCGGCGCCTGCTGCGGGAACCGGGAGACCGCGCGGTCGAACGCGCCCACGGCCAGGTCCGGCAGCGACTCCGCCAGGTAGATGTCGCCCAGCGTGAACAGGCTGTCGGCGGAGGCCTTGCCGATGGAGTCGAGCGCCTCGAGGTTGACGGCGGCCTTCATCGGCTCCTTCAGCCCCAGGTACGTGTGCGCCTGCAGCAGCCAGAAGTCGGCCTTGTCCGGGAAGGCGGACACCAGCACGTCGAGCAGGCTGGCCGCGTCCTCGTACTTGCCCTGCTTGAACACCGACCGCGTCAGTCCCAGCCGCCACTCCACGTTCTCCGGCTGCAGCAGGAGCGCGTTGCGGTAGGCGGCCTCGGCGGGCTGGAAGTCCTGCTTCTGCGAGTGGCAGAACCCGAGCAGCCCGTAGCTGTACGCGTCGGCGCTGCCCAGCTCGATCATCTTGTTGAAGGCCGCGATGGCGTCGTCGTACTGGTTGCGCCGCGTGCAGATCAGGCCGATGCTCCGGTACGCGCGTCGGAAGTTCGGGAACTTGCTGACGGCGGTCCGGTAGTTCTCCAGCGCCGGCTCGAGCTTCTCCTGCTGGAACTGGATGCCGCCGAGCGTCAGGTCGAAGACCGCGCAGGCCTCGGGGCGGATGGTGTCGCGGAGCAGCGCCTCCGCTGACGCGAGGTCGTCCGGCATCAGCTGCCGCACCAGTTCCAGGAGCGCAAGGTCGTCCTGCGAGATCCTCGGCTCCACGTCCGGGCTGATGCCGTAGCCACCCACGAACGACCGCCGGAAGCCCGGGTCGTTCCACACGTCCTCCAGCTTCGCGGGAGAGACCTCGGTGGAGGCGCGCGGCATCAGCGGGTCCTCCGCCCCGCCGGCGTGCGCGCCGGCGCATGCGGATGCCGCCGCAAGCGCGAGGGTGCGGAGGAGCGTGGATGCAGGACGTCGGGCGGGTACGGCGTTCATGGGTTCACCTGGGCTGGAAACGGATCGGCACGCGCATGCGGCAGCTCACGCGCTTGCCCGCCTTGATGGCGGGCTCGAACTTCCACTGGCGCAGCGCCTCCACGGCGGGCGCCTCGAACTCGGGATGCGACGACTTCTCGACCCGCGGGTTCACCACCCGCCCGGTCTCGTCGACGATGAAGAGGAGCGTCACCACGCCCTCGACCTTGCGCGCGCGCATCTCGGAGGGGTAGCTGCCGGCCACCTGGAACACCGCGCGCGGGCGCTGGTCGATCTCGGACATGCTGAAGGCGCCCTGGAACTGGTCGTCGGAGCCCTTGCCGCCGCCGCGACCGGTGCCGCCGAACTGCCCGCCCGACTGCAGCGATGCACCCCCGCCGCCGAAGTCCACGCCACCCGCGCCGGCCGCGCCGTTGAGCGCGTTCTCGATGGCGCTGAGGCTCGCGGCGTCCAGCGCCGGCGCCTCGTCGCTCCCGGCGGGTGCGTCGGGAGGCGGCGCGGACTGGTCCGGGTCGGGTGGCGCGTCGTCCTTCGCCTCGATCTTCTCCTCGGGATCCTGCTCCTGCTTCTCCTGCTCCTCGCGGTCCCTGTCCACCGACTCGGTCACGATCTCCACGTCGCGCTTGCTCGCCTGCTCCTCGCCGTGGCCGAGGAACAGGATCCCGCCGAAGAGCAGGATGGCCACGTGCGCAAGCACGGCGCCCGCCACGCAGAGGATGACCTTCCAGGTGCTCAACTACTTCTTGTCCGTGTTGATGCCGACCTTCGCGATGCCGATGCGCCGCACCTCGTCGAGCACCGCCACCACGTACTTGAAGTCCGCGGCGCCGTCGCTGTTGATGATGACCTTGGGGTCCTTGGCCGTGAGCTTGTAGGTCTGCAGCCGCAGCGGCAGCTGCGTCGCCTGGATCTTGTCCTTGTTGAAGAAGATCTCGCCCTTCTCGTTCACGCTCAGCGTCACCGCCTTCTCGGCCTCCTGGTTGTCGCCGAGCGACTGCGCGGTGGACGCGCCGGGCAGCGACACCTGGACGCCCTGGTTCTTGGTCATGCTCAGCGAGACCATGATGAACGTGGCGAGCAGGAAGAAGATGATGTCGATCAGCGGGATGATCTCGATGCGGGCCCCCTTCTTCCCGCGCCGTCCGCCGCCGCCGGCCACGTCAGAGCCCCCCGCCGGCCAGCGCCGGTTCCGGTGTCGCCGGGCGCGCCGCGGCGGCCGCTGCCGCCGGCGCGGGCTTGCCCTCGAGCAGGAGCTTCAGCTGCTCGCCCGCGGCGAGGAGCTCGGTCTCGACGCCCTCGATGCGGTTGTTGAGGTAGTTGAAGGGCAGGAGGCACACGATGGCGATCACCAGGCCGAACGCGGTGGCGATGAGCGCCTCGGCGATGCCGCCCGTGATGGCACCGGGCGAGCTCAGGTCGCCGCCGATCACGGCGAACGATCCCATCATGCCGGTCACCGTGCCGAGCAGCCCCAGGAGCGGCGCCAGGGTGATGACGGTGTCCAGCACCGCGATGCCGCGCCGGTATCGCTTGAGCGTCCGGGTCTCGGCGTAGGTGAGCGCGTGCCCGAGCGACTGGTCGCGGTGGCTGAGCGCGTAGGCCAGGGTGTTGGCGATGGCGTCCTTGGAGCCCTCCGCCACGCGGATCGCGCCGTCGAGGTCGCCGCGCCCCACGTCCGTGAAGAACTGCGCCACGGTCCTGGGACTTCGCTTGCGCTGCTCGTTGAGCAGGAAGAGCACCCGCTCGATCACCACCGCCAGCGCCACCACCGACGCCAGCAGCATGGGCCACATGATCGGGCCGCCCTTGATGAAGATGTGGACGATGCTGGTCTTGGCCACCAGCGCCTTCAGCGCACCGCCCCGCGACGGGTCCAGGGGCAGCGTCCCGCCGCCGGAGGCCACGAGCGGCGCCACCTGCGTCCCGAGGTCGCCCTCGAGCGGCCGCACCAGCGGGTTGGGCGAGCCGGCCTGCGCCACCGCCACGCCCGCCTCGCCGTCCTTCGCGCGGAACAGGGAGATGGGCCCGACCATCGCGAACTGGCCCTCCATCACGCGCCCGAGCGTGTCCACGCCGACGCCCGCGAAGCGGGAGCCGCCGATCGCGTCGGCCAGGCGCTTCACGGTCAGTTCCACGAAGCCCGTCTGCTTCTCGAAGCGCTCCGAGGGGGAAAGCGACTTGTTCTCGATCAGCGACTTCGAGGCCTCGATCGGCGCCGCGTACACCTGCACCTCGCCGACGGCGATGCGCGTCTCGAACGTGCGCACGTACTCGTCGAACAGGTTGCCGATGTAGCCGAGCTCGTCCTGCCGGTTCTTGATCTCGTTGCGCAGCGTGGCGATCTCGAGCGCACCGGCATCCACGAGCCGCTGGACCCGGTCGCTCCCCTTGCGGAGGGCGATCACCGACTCCTCGAGCTCGGTGAGCTTCTGCGAGAGCGGCAGCTTCTCCTCGGCAATGCGCGCGCGCAGCTCGCCGAGGTCTGCGATGCTCCTGGCAAGATCCG